>Ga0335075_10000047_pt1 | contig 250501 bp, 219 predicted proteins | sample Lox_Sample_24_FD_206723 | JGI IMG/M metagenome (GOLD analysis project Ga0335075, IMG submission 206723) | Soil microbial communities from Loxahatchee National Wildlife Refuge, Florida, United States - Lox_Sample_2.4 | ecosystem: Environmental > Terrestrial > Soil > Wetlands | place: USA...
AGCCAAAGAGCCCGGCGGGAGATTGCCCCATCAGCTTGCGCGCCATTTCGCGGTTGGGGTTGGAATTGTCACAGAGCGAGTACAGGCCCTTCTTGCAGAAAAAGCATTGGCCGCAGGAGATTGTGAACGGCACCACCACGCGATCTCCTACCTTCAAATTGTTGACGTCTTTACCGACTTCCACGACCTCGCCCATGGGCTCATGCCCCAGGATGTCGCCCTTTTCCATTGTGGGCATCATTCCGTCGTACAGATGCAGGTCCGAGCCGCAAATTCCAGTGGCGGTGATTTTGATGATGGCGTCGCGCGAGTCTTCGATTTTTGGATCGGGAACAGTTTCCACTCGCAGATCTTCTTTTCCGTACCAGCGTAGAGCCTTCATGGTGCACCTTGTTGGGAACGACAGGGTCGAGCGGGCGGGTCCTCGTTCGCTTGTCTCTCCCGATTGTGTTCGCGCAGATTGGAACCTTCGATCAGGCGGTTGGTGTATTTCCCACTGGGGCTTGTGCCTACCGCGCCGCTTGCCCTCGGGGGTGGCAGAGGCGTTCCGCGAGATAGTCGCGATGAAGATCGTCGGAGAGAATAGAATGGACGTGATTTTGCGGAACACTGGCGCAAATGATCGAGCAACAGAACTTCGAAGTCGCGCCCTTAAGACACCGGGAATCTGGGGTATTCGCGTTCAAGGAGAGCTAACGATGCAGGAGAAACTGTTGGCGGGACAGGCGGCGCTGGTGACCGGCGCCAATTCGGGAATCGGAGAGGCGGTGGCGCGCTGCTTCGCCGACGCGGGCGCGAAGGTGGCGATCAACTGGATCACGCACGAAGAGGCTACCAATGCGATCGTTGACGATATAAAGAAAAAGGGCGGGCAAGCGATAGGCGTGAAGGCGGATGTGTCAAACGAAGGGGAAGTGCAGGCGATGTTTGCGGAGACGATTCGGGCTTTCGGCACTGTCGATATTTTGTGCGCCAATGCGGGATTGCAGGACGATGCTCCGTTCACGGAGATGACGCTACAGAAGTGGAATCACGTGATCGGCGTGAATTTGACCGGGCAGTTTCTGTGCGCGCGCGAGGCGGCGCGGGAGTTTATTCGCCGGGGCGTGCGGCCGGACGTGTCCAAGGCGGCTGGGAAGATTATTTGCGTGAGCTCGGTGCATCAGGAAATTCCTTGGGCCGGGCACGCCAATTACGCGACGAGCAAGGGCGGCGTGGAAATGCTGATGCGCACCATGGCGCAGGAACTCGCGCCACACAAGATTCGCGTGAACGCCATTGCTCCCGGCGCGATTCAAACTCCGATCAATCGCAGTGCTTGGGATACGCCACAGGCCATGAAAAGGCTGCTTACGCTGATTCCGGACTTGCGCATCGGGCAGCCGGACGACGTGGGCCGGGCCGCTGTGTGGCTTGCGTCGGATGATTCGGATTACGTGCAGGGAACTACGCTGTACGTGGATGGCGGCATGACGCTGTATCCGGGGTTTGCCACCGGAGGGTGAGGCGGCAAGCAGCGGAGTAGCGAAAATGCTTTGCTGGATAGCGGCGTGGCGGTCGCGCGTAGAGGGTTGCGGACGTGGCTCTCACTTGGCGCGCCGAAGCGAGCCGACACATCCGGGCGCGCAATTACATTTAGCGCCAGATGGAATTGAGGACGGCGGCGAGGCGGGCGCCGGCTCTGGCGAGTTGAAGTTGGACGACGGGGGCGGCGGCGGATTCGTAGGCGGCACCGAGATCTTCGTGATATCCGAGCATGCGCAGGCCAATGTTGCCAGCAGCACAGGAAGAGACCGGCTCTGGCGCCAGCACGGGAATTGGATGCGGAAGCTTGCCGTAGGCTACCGAATCCGCCAGCGCATGGCTTTGCCAAACCCACCCGGCAAAATCGAGCGGCTGCGATTCCCACATGGCGATTGGCTTGCGGAAATTCGCTTCTAATTCCTTCGCCAGCTGCTGCGAACTTTCGCCGTGGTCGAATTGCTCGATGATCCCCACATCCCAAATGGCGTGGAGATTGGGGCTGAATGATTCGTACCGGGCATTCCTTTCCTTTGGTTTTTGGCCGAAGAACTCCACAGGGACACAGTTGCCGCCCATATCGTCATTCGTGGTGTCGTGCAGCGGCTGGTGCATGTCGCCGACGAAGTGAATGACAAAGCGCAGCGCGTCGGCACGATTTTGCGGGGAGGCATGCGGATCTTTGAGCACGCGAATTTGGGCTTCGAGCGCGCCGATCACGCAGCCAATAGCGGGCGGGCAGTAGGGTGCGAAGCTACCGCGACGCACGCCGCGAGGAATGTCGATGAAGTGCCATGGGCCGGTTTCGGGAACCTGGCTGCGGAAATCGTCGGCCCAGGTGGAGGCATCCGCCAACGGATCGGTTGCGAGCGGATGGCAGTAGCGGCGTAGGGACTGGTCGATCGGACTCGCTGTAAGAATCTTGAATGCCATGGCGCGCGCGCGAGGATTCAGGTGCGCCTCAGCGATGTAGGCGATTGCTTGATGACCCTGGCAGCCCCAGGCGCGAGCCGATGGAGGCGCAGTGAAAAAACTGCCCACGGCGATGAGGACTATAGAGAGCCAGCAGAGGCGCGGCCGGAATAAATTCATGTTGTAGTAAGAACCGAAAATAAGGTCGCATGTTGAGCGGGAAAACTCAACCAGCGGGTTTGAAGGAGTCGCGCGCAGCCGCGCGCCCATGGCTGGGCTTCGTGATCACCCGTGATCAACCAATGATCACTCGCGATCGGGGGCGTAGACGGCAGATCCTTGAATCAAGAGGTACTCCAGCGAGGCTATGGGTTGGGGTTTGAATATCGCCGGCCGGAACAGCATGTACCGCGGCAATAAAAAGGCCGAGACCGGTGAACTGGTCTCGGCCTTTCTCCTATCCTATGCCCTAGCGTGGCCCAGCCGCAGCCACTTAGACGTGGTTAGTTGCTCGAGAAGTCGAACAAATCCCACAGGTCGCTAATCGCGGGACTATTCGTCGGCACGTATGGGTTTGACCGCTCCGCAATCGGGTTCGGGAAGTTATCGCGGCTGCGGTTGCTGACCGGGCCGATGCTCCAGTTCCGCTCGATGAACTTCAGGATCGAAACATGGTCGGCATACTCGTGCGAGATGTGGCCGGCAGAAGTGAAGCGCGAAACCACAAGCAGCGGAATGCGGGTGCCGTCGCCGAAGAAGTCCAGCGGCTGCACGTATCCGGAGTCATAGAAGCCTCCGCCTTCGTCGAAGGTGATGAAGATCGCCGTGTTCTTCCAATACGGCGACGCCTGAACATCTTCGATGATTTTCTGGCAGAAGCCCTCGAAGAGATCGAGCTTCGAGGAAGATGGGTGACCGTCCACGTAGCCGCTGGGCTTGACGACGGAAACGGCCGGCAGAGTGCCATTGGCGATGTCGGCGTAGAGATCAACGGAATCGGCGATGTGCGCCTTCACCTGGGCGGGATGCGACATGATGGAAGTGTCGTACTGGAACGGGTTGCAGATGTTGCAGTACTCGTCAGCGTTTGGCCCGTTGGTTCCGTAGTTCAGCTGATAGGGATCGGGCACATAATTGTTCCACTGATCGCCGTAGTACTTCCACGAGATGCTGTGCTGGTTGAGATCGTCGCCAATGCTGGGCACGGAGGACGGCGTAACCGTAAACGGAGTGTTGGCCGGGTTCTGATCGGTATAGGCATCCTTGCCATTCCCGAAGTAGCCGGGATTGTAGTTGTTCAGAAGGTAGTAGCGGCCCTTCTGGCAGTTCGGCTTGATATTAATGGATTTCAAATAGGCGACAATTTCGCCGACGCCGGGCTGGGAGGTGTCGGAGCAGTCGCTATAGGAGCCGCCACCGTATACGGAAGAACCATAACCGCCCCCGCCGTAGCCGTCTTCGCTATACCAGTTGTTCGTGCCGGCTTGCGGATTGGGGTTTTCCACTTCGGCCACCACGCCCAAATTTGGATTTGGCGCGCCGTTGTATGGCTGCGTGAAAACCTGCTGGTTTTCCGGCGGCACGTACGGGTTGCTGCTGCTGGGATCATAGAAATAGATCATGTCGCCGTGGCCAAACATGATGTGGTTGGCGCCGGTGCCACCGTCCACCGACTGGTGGAAGTTATCGCTCATCGCGTAATCGTCCGCGAGGCTCTTGAAATAAGGCACGTCTCCCTGTTGCATGTTGTAGAAGCCAAGAGCCGTGGAGCCTTCGCCGGTGGTGGTAGCCTTGGGAACGTTGGCGAGATATGTAGGAGTAAAGCAGGGCGTTACGTCCGCGTCGGTGGAGCAGAGCGGGGATTGGGAGACTCCGTTCGTGCCCACGCCGACAGTGTTTTCAACGTAGGAAAACAGCTTCGCGGTGCAGCCGGAGGGGTTGTCGTACGTGGAATTCTCGGCATCGCAGTTTTCCTGCTGCCACATCTGATAAAAGCGATGGACGGGGCTGGCCGAGTAGGCGTTGTACTGAAACGAACTGCCGTTGGTCAGCTGGAACGGACCGGCCTTCAAATCATTCACGTCGGTGATGCGAGTGTCCGGCGTTGCGGAGGTGAGCCCAGTACCGCCGCTGGCGAGGTCCTGATAATAAGAAGTTGGCAAGCCCGTTTCGGATTCTTCGGCGCACTGCTTCGCAGTAAGTGCCGGCGACGTGCCGCAGGGATTGCTTCCGGAGAAGTAGCCGTTAGCGCCACTGGGGCCGCCTACTAGTTCGGGAGGCATGGCGTTGTTGGCGAAGGGCTGGGTGGGAGGATTGAGGAGGAAAGTGCCGTAGTCCTCGCCGAATAGCTGTTGGGCCTTGCTGAAATTCGGGCCGGGTAAGGCGTCTTTGTTTGCATCGAGCTTGATAATGCCCTCCGACAGCAGGTTGTTCACGGTCTGCCCGCTTTTGGGAACGTAGGTGGCGAACACGTGATCGAAGCTGCGGTTTTCGCCGATGATTACGATCACGTGCTTGATCGGCGAGGTGGTTTCAGCGTCCCGTGGTGAGTTGGGCGGCGCCGGCGCCGCGCTCACCACGTTTGGCCCGACTGCAAACTGGAAAAGCGCAATGGCGGTTATGCTCATGCGCGCAGCTTGATTGGCGATAGCTGCTAGACGCTTTAATTTCATCTCTCCTCCTGAAGTATTCGCGGGTGAGTGCCCGGAATGTCCAGCATTACTACGCGAGGTTTATTGCCAGCAGATGTTGCCAATGTGAACGACAAAAGAATTCAGGCGGACGGGGAGGATGAGTCGGGAGCGGCGGGAGATTCTGGAAGTACTGCGTAGTCTGAACGACGCTAATTACCCGCTCGAAGATTGGAGCGGGGCGTTCCGCAGAGCGGGTGCGCGGCATTGACCGCATGGGTGGCGCGTAAACGCTTTTCGGATTTGCCCGATGTTGGCGCCGGCAGAACGCGAATCATTCCCATCATGCCGTTGTCTGAATGTTCCAGAATGTGGCAGTGATATACGAAGTCGCCGACGACGTTGGGATCGCGGAAATCCAGGCGCACGCGGACGCTTGGATAAGCAAAGGATCGTCCGTTGTAGTAGGGCACGTTGACGGTATCGCGGAGAAACGGCTCATTGACCGGCATGCCGTCATAATCCAGCAGCATGAAGTGAAGCTGATGGATATGAAAGGCGTGGACTTCGCTCGAGCGGTTTTCGATGATCCAGTCCTCGACGGTGCCTTGTTGCGCAATGATGTTGGGAATTCCGGAGTGCGGGTCGAAGGCTTTCGGCGTTTGCCCTTCGACGGTTATGTAAAATTCCGTGGCGCTATTGGGATTTGTGGGATCGAGCAGCTTTTCGGAAAAATATAGACGGCGGACGCGGACTGGAATCACACTGCCTAGCCAAGGCAGAGTCGGCGGAGGCAGAGGCTTTGGCGAAACGGCCAGACGCAAGGGCGGCTCCGGAGCAGTGTCCGAAGCAGCGATGAGCGCGAGCGTGCGATTGGGATCATTTTCGCCCGCTGGTCCGGTGTCTACCGTGCGCGTTACCAAGAGCGCCTGCACTTTCGGCGGGGGACCTTGAACGATGAATTCGACGCGGGCGCCCGGCGGCACGCCCAAGTGGTCTTGCCAGTCCACGAAATCGTGCGGTATACCGGGCTTTTCGTTCAAAGGCACGCCATCGAGGGCCACCAGTCCCAACTGTTGAGGCACGCGATTGTAGAGCACGGCTAAATTCAGATAAGTGATGGCTGACGAGTTCAATACGCGCCAGAGCTGTTTCTCACCGGGCTTCATGGGAATGATTGCCGGCGGATAATTCGGATAGGGAACCGGGACAAAATTCACCGAGAGATCTTTCGCCGGCATGCCGAAGCCGGTTCCGTTGTTGGCGGCGTCGCCATCGTGGTCGAAGAGCATTTTGGGCATCACGGGTTCCCATTTGGCGGGCGGCGCGTTGGGATGCAGCAGATCCAGATCGCGGATCACCAGCACGCGTTCCGGCAATCCGGCCACGGCGCTATCGGCCCGCTCGATGCCGTCCACGATCAGCGCACCCGAAGCGCCGCCGAGAACTTGCGCTTTCACGAAACCGTGAATGTGCGGGTGATACCAGTAGAGACCCGGCGGCTCATTGAGCGGAATCCGGAAGCGATATTGGAACGGAGGATCGTCCGGCTGGATGCTGGTGTGAAGCACGTCGTCCTGATGGCAAACCGGCGGGACGGTCAAACCGTGAAAATGCAGGTTGGTGGATGTGGCCGACATGATTCCGCTGGTGCAGGGATCGTCTTTTCTGCCCGGCGTTTCCGGCATTGGCGGCATTGCGCCGGCGGGCGAGTCGCCAAGATTGGTGAGATCGTCCTTGAGATTTAGAATGAGCAGATCGCCGGGCTTCAGATGCAGGGTCGGCGATTCGTCGCCGCGCGCGTCCAAGTAGCAGTAGCGAATCGAGCCGTCTGGTTCTCGCTCGTCGTGCACCGTCAGGTTGACCTTCAGAACGCCATGAACGCTCTGAAGATCTTTTGGTTCTTGCACGACGCTGCCTGGTTGCGGACGCCGGCAAACTCCCGCGGAAGCGAGCGGCGCGATAGAGCACGAACTCAGCATTGCGACGAAGATCGAAATGAATAACAACCGGCCCCGATGAATCACAGATGTGCCCCTATGCCCGTGGACTAAGAATTTCTATTTGGAAAGGTTGATTGGCAACCTTCCAAGCTAGTTCCAGCTACGTGACGGGGCGATGAATGCCGTTTGAATTTGGCGAGAATCGAGGCTGCACAGCGGGGACGTGTGAATTATGAATGAAGATGGGAAAGTCGCGTGATAGTGACTCCCGCTCGTGGAGAGTGAGGCGGAGCAGATCGTCACACCGCTGACGCTGCTTGCCGATGACGGATGCTGATTTTCGGAACCCTTGTCGCGTCGGCAGCTTAGAAGCTGGCGGCGCCGCCGTCGACTAACATGTCGATTCCGGTGATGAAGCTGGCTTCATCGGAGGCGAGAAACAGCGCGGCGCGCGCGATTTCCTCAGGCTCGCCGAGGCGGTGCATGGGGGTGTTCTCGATCATTTGCTCGCGCAAAGCGGGGATGGCCTCGGGAGGCAAGCCTGGAGTGCGATTGATGATCGGCGTTTCCACGCAGCCGGGACTGACGACGTTGACGCGTATCCCGCGGCCGACCAATTCAGCGGCAAAATTCCGGCCGAGCGCGCGTACGCCCGCCTTGCTGGCGGCGTACACCGAGTTGGTGGGGATGCCCATGCGGCCGCCGATGGACGAGGTGATCACGATCGATCCGCCCGACTTCATCATCGGCAGAGCTTTCTGCACCGTGAAAAACACGCCTTTGAGATTCACTCCGATGATTTCTTCCCAATTGCGCTCGGTCACTTGCTCGATGGGAAGAAATGCGCCGATTCCGGCGTTGACGAAGAGAACGTCGATGCGGCCGTGGCGGCGTTGAACCTCGTTCATCAGAGCATCGATCTGCTGAAGATCGGCGATATCCGACTGAATCGCGACAGCGGCGGAGCCGATCGCCTGCGCGGCGCTTTGCAGCGTGGCGGCATTGCGCCCGCTGATCACCACGTGCGCGCCTTCGGCGGCGAAGGCCTTCGCTGAGGCCAGGCCAATGCCGCTGTTGCCTCCGACGATCACCACGACTTTCCCGGTGAATCTGGGGTTCACGTTGTCTCGCTTTCGTTCGGCCGCAATGGGCTAGAACATCGTGTTCGAATGCAGCATCTGGTCCGGCACAGGCTGAGAGACTTCCCAATGCTCGACGAGCTTGCCATTTTCGAGGCGGATGATATCGGCAACCGCAATTCCCGGCGTGCCGGGCACGATGATGACGTGGCTGTGCACGATGACGTGATCGCCGTCCGCAAAAATCCGCTTGATATAAGTTTTGGCGTGCGGCGTTTCCACGCGTGCTTTTTCAAGGAATGCGCGCAGGCCCTCGGAACCGTCGGTGGCAAGCGGACTGTGCTGAATGTAGCGCGCTCCGAAGAACGCTGGCGCCGGCGTAAAGTCCATCGGGATCAGCACTTTTTCGAAAAATTCAAGGACGACTTTTTTATTCAGCGCTTCGGTCTCGGCTTTGGTCAGTGGCACGTGTGACTCCTGGTCGCGAATTGTTGGGAGCGGCTAATCAAATTTGTGCCGGGTCGAGATTGGGCGGCTCAGGGACACATCAACAACATGGAGGCTCCTTCTGAATGTCCATTTTCTGGAGGCACATTCTATCCGTGTTTTCGCGATTGTCCAGAATCGATTCCCGGTTGCCGCTGGCGTTAAGACGAGCTACAGCCACTACAGCATTATCGAGTTTGAGAGCAAAAGAAACAGGCGGACGCAATGTGCTTCGGAGCTGTTGGAGGAGTGGCGCGCCCGGAGAGATTCGAACTCCCGACCTTCTGGTTCGTAGCCAGACGCTCTATCCAGCTGAGCTACGGGCGCACTCGCAAGTGGAAGAACAGCAAGACGAGCAGCTTCGGGAAAAGTGTACCATACCTGCGCAAGGGCTTCCCGGGCTGGCGGCGGCATCACGCAAAGAAACTATAAGGCTGTGCCGCACCACCGTTCTATACGGCACGGTGGGGCACAAGGGCGGCGCAATGGTGGAGCAAAATTCGTGGAGAAACTACGGTAGCTCGGAGGCGTCGAATCCCGGCTGGCAATTGTGTTCTCGAACGTGCTGACGCAGTGCGCCGAAGGATCTTTCTTTTTCTCCCATCGCGTTTTCCAGCTCGCGATCGAGCCTTGCAAGCTCGGCGGAATTCCTGGAGCGAAATGCTTCGAGCTGCAAGGCGGTAAGTTCTTTGAGGCGCTGCAGGATGTCCTCCACGTCTTTCTGAAGCCGCGGATACGATCCCGCCGCGAATGGCGGGCGCTCTGAATCGCGCCCGATTGAAACGCGTCCTTGTGGAGTCTCTCAAGGGCGCGGCGGCATCCCGGGCTGCGCTCCACTACACTGGCCCTGTTGAAAGTTTAAGGGAACAGACGAGCGATAAATAGAGGAATGCCCGATTTGTGGGCGGGGCAGCCCGCGCTTAGTGTAGGACGGAGGGATGCTCCTGTAAAAAGATCTCGAACTCACCACTGACAGCCAGACGCTCGCGTTCGAAAACACGAAGGTGCGGGCTGCGCTTGCAAAGCATCTATTAAGGTAAGTTGTGACGGTACGGTGAAGGGAGAGTCGTACCCGGTGTGCGCTTTCAATACGTAATCACGCTACTTTTTTTGAACTTTTGGCATTGGGTGCGCGGTCTGGGAGGTCCCGGCCTAATCCTCGTGGGGATCCTGGATAATTCCGTGGTGCCGCTGCCGGGCAGCATGGATGCAATGGTGATCCTGCTGGCGTCCTATGAGAGACCATTGTGGGCGTACTACGGATTCATGGCCACCGTGGGCGCAGTGCTGGGCGGGTTTCTCACGTTCCGGCTGGCAGAAAAGGGCGAAGAAGAAGTACTGGAAAAACGAGTGGGCAAAAAACGTGCCGAGAAGGTTTATCGCCGGTTTCGCAGGCACGGGTTTTCCACGATTGCAATCAGTGCGGTTATGCCGCCGCCCTTCCCGATGGCGCCGGTCCTGCTGGCGGCGGGAGCGCTGCATTATCCTCGGAAGAAATTCTTCGCGTCGCTGGCCCTGGGGCGAGCGATCCGCTATTTGGGCGTCGCGTACCTGGGGCATGTGTACGGCAAAGCGATCATTTCGTCCGTGTCGCAATATTATGAGCCGCTTCTGTATACGTTCATTGGACTGGCTGTGCTTGCAGGAATTGGCGCACTGGTCTATTTCAAATGGTACCGTCCCAAACGCCGGCGCGAAGAACGCGAACGCGGCCAAAAGGTTGAGGATTTCCCGATTCCATACCATAAGCCGGGTCCGCCCGAGAAGGACGCCGATCAGCAGGGCGCTGAACGAGATGACCAGCACGGCCGCGAGCTACCCGAGCCAACAGAGAAGCGTAGGCGTTCCGGATAGCGCCGCTGGTTGCGCTCGATAGCACGTTTCGCAAGCGGCGCGCCTTCCTCTTCCATCCAAAATTCCTGTCGAAAAGATGCACATTTTGTATCGGCGCGCCACGCATTTGCGGATCGTCCGGTGGAAAATGAGCTATATTGGAAAGAGAAGACAACAGGTTTGATGGAATCGTTTTACTGGCCATCGGAAAGGTCTGGGGAAAATGGTCACGCGAGCTGACGTGCATCCGTCGGAAATCGACGAGCTTGAGGAAGTGTGGGAGTGGATTGAATCGTTCGATTCGGTGGTGGATCAAGGCAAGCCCGGCTTGGCCGAAAGGATTCTGAAGGAAATTGGCGAACGCGCCGCTGCTCGCGGCGTTCCCGTTCCATTTGCCGCCAACACCCCGTACGTCAACACCATTCACCACAACGAGCAGGCGGCATTTCCAGGCGACCAGGAGCTGGAGCGCAAGGTCAAGAGTCTGGTCCGCTGGAACGCGCTTGCCATGGTGGTGCGCGCCAATCGCCTGGAACACAATATCGGCGGGCATCTTTCCACCTACGGCTCGATTGCGACTCTTTTCGAGATCGGCTTCAATCATTTCTTTCGCGGCCGCAGCGAAGAGTTCGAAGGTGATTCGGTTTACTTGCAAGGCCATGCTGCGCCGGGCGTATACGCGCGCGCATTTCTGGAAGGCCGCCTATCGGCCGCGCAACTCGAGAATTTCCGCCGCGAACTGAAACCGGGAGGGGGCTTGTCGTCGTATCCGCACCCGTGGCTGATGCCGGATTTTTGGGAGTTTCCGACCGTTTCCATGGGCCTGGGCCCCATCACCGCCATCTATCAGGCGCGGTTCAAACGCTATCTCGAAGATCGCGGGCTCAAGGAACCATCGGAAGCGAAAGTTTGGGCCTTCGTGGGAGACGGCGAGACGGACGAACCTGAAACGCTTGGCGCGATCACGCTCGCTTCGCGCGAGCATCTCGACAATCTGATTTTCGTCATCAACTGCAACCTGCAACGCCTGGACGGCCCGGTGCGTGGCAACGGCCACATCATTCAGGAGCTTGAAGCCGCGTTCCGCGGCGCCGGTTGGAACGTGATCAAGTGCCTGTGGGGGTCGGATTGGGATCCGCTCTTCGAGCAGGACACCGAAGGTTTGCTGGCGAAGCGCTTAGGAGAAATTGTCGATGGCGAGTATCAAAAGTTCGTCGTGGAATCGGGTGCGTACATCCGCGAGCACGTGTTCGGTTCCGATCCGCGCCTGCTGAAAATGGTGGAAGGCTACTCCGACGAGCAGCTGCACAAGATGCGCCACGGAGGCCACGATCCGAAGAAAGTGTATGCGGCGTACAAAGCGGCCGTGGACCACAGAGGCTCGCCGACCGTGATTTTGGCGCGCACTATCAAGGGCTACGGGCTGGGCGAGGCGGTGGAAGGCCGCAACGTGACGCACCAGCAGAAGAAACTCGACGAAGACGCGCTGCGGCACTTCGGCGAGCGCTTCGGACTTAAAATTCGCGAAGATCAGATTGAAGAAGTTTCATTCTACCGGCCGCCCGACAATAGTCCGGAGATTAAGTACCTGCAAGATTGCCGCAAGAAACTGGGCGGCTACGTTCCGCAGCGCCGGGTTCGCGCGAAGGCTCTGGTTGGCGAACGCAGCGAGCTTTTTTCAGAATTTTTGACTGGGAGCGAAGGCCGCGAAGTGTCTACCACCATGGCGTTTGTCGCCATGCTGCGCAAAATGATGCGCGATCCGGAAATCGGCAAGCTGGTGGTGCCGATTGTTCCGGACGAGGCGCGCACGTTTGGCATGGAATCGCTCTTCCGCCTGGTCGGTATTTACAGCAGCCAGGGGCAGCTCTACGAACCCGTGGATATGAACACGCTGCTGTATTACAAGGAAGCGAAAAACGGCCAGATCCTCGAAGAGGGAATCACGGAGGCGGGTTCGATCTCGTCATTTATTGCCGCGGGATCGGCGTACGCCAACTACGGCATCAACACTATTCCGTTCTTCATTTTCTATTCGATGTTCGGCCTTCAGCGGGTTGCGGACCTGATCTGGGCCGCTGCTGATTCGCGCTGCCGCGGGTTCCTGCTGGGAGGCACGGCCGGCCGAACGACACTTGCCGGCGAAGGTTTGCAGCACCAGGACGGCAACAGCCACGTGCTAGCCCTGCCGGTTCCCACGCTGCGCGCCTACGATCCGACGTATGCGTTCGAGATTGCCACCATCATCGAAGACGGCATCGATCGCATGTACAACAAGGGCGAAGCGCTCTTCTATTACATCACGGTGATGAACGAGCCTTACGAAATGCCTACCATGCCGGCGGGATCGCGCGAGGGCATCCTGAAAGGCATGTACCGTTTCCGGCCCGCCGCGGCTAGCAAATCGAAATCGCGCGCGCAGCTTTTCGGCAGCGGCTCGATTCTCCGCGAAGTTTTGCAGGCGCAGGAAATTTTGGACTCGAAGTACCATGTAGCCGCGGACGTATGGAGCGTGACCAGCTACAAGCAGCTCTATACCGACGGCATCGAGACGGAGCGCTGGAACATGCTCCATCCCACCGAGAAGCCGCGCGTGCCGTACGTGACGGAAACTCTGTCCGGCGCTCCGGGAGTGTTCGTGGCGGCCAGCGATTATCTGAAAGCGCTGCCGAATATGATTAGCAAGTGGACCCCGCGCGGAATCAATTCGCTGGGGACAGATGGTTTCGGACGCAGCGAGAGCCGCGCATCGCTGCGCGACTTCTTCGAAGTGGACGCGCGATTCATTGCGTTCTCGACGCTGCACGAGTTGCTGCGCGAAGGAAAGATCGACGCTTCCGTGGTCCAGAAAGCGATCAAGGATCTCGACATCAATCTCGAGAAGCCCGATCCGCTGACCACCTGAGGGCTAGCCAATTTCTTTCCTCGGGCGTAAAGCCGGAGATTCTTCGTCGCTTTGCTCCTCAGAATGACCAGCTGCGGACCGTGGATCTCGTTCCTAGCTGGGATTCATCGATTGAGACGTTTCTCTTGACGGAATCCGCCCGTTTCCGCAACAATCTATGGAAGCGGATTGAGCCGATAGAACTCTGCTTAGGCAAGGTGGGGCCGAGCAGCCCCTCCCGCACGCTCTGACCGCACGGAAAAGAGGTAATTAGCCATGGGAAAGATAGTTGCAGCGATGGGGACCGTTCACGCACCACAGCTTTTCGATCGCCCTCCCAGCGAAGATCCGAAGCAGTTGGACGCCGACGTCGCCGCCATGCGGCAGATCGGCAAGGACCTCGAGGAAGCAAAGCCGGATGCGGTGATCGTGATCGGCAGCGACCACCTGGAGACGTTCTTTCTCACGTCCGTGCCCACTTTCGCGATCCTCTCCGGAGAGTTTTCGCACGCCGAATTTGCCGGCCGGAAATACGAGCTGCCAATTCATCAGGGCCTCGCGGAGGACCTGCTCGACAAGCTGATGAAGGCTGGATTTGACCTTGGCTATTCGCAGGACGCCGTTCTCGGCCACGCGTTCGCTGCTGTCTACGAATGGGTGATCGAAAAGCGCCCGATTCCCGTGGTTCCGATTTTCGTTAATGCGTACCTTCCACCATTGCCGACGGCGCAGCGCTGCGCGGAGCTGGGCAAAGCGATTGCCAAGGTGATCGCGGGGCGGAAAGAAAACGTCGCCATCGTCGCCAGCGGCGGCATGTCGCATTTCCCCGGCACCTGGAAATATCCCAAGCCGGATTTCGACTTCGACCACTGGGCCATCGCACAGATGGAAAAGGGCAACGAGCAAGCGCTGATCAACCTCAGCAACGAGCAGCTCGACGAAGTGGGCAACACCGAACTGCTTTCGTGGATGATCATGTTCGGCGCGATCGGCAACCTGCCCGGCGAGCTGGTTACCTATCAACCCACATGGCACCACGGTCACGCGGTAATGCGTTTCTTGCCGCACAAGGGCGTTGGGCAATCGGCGGAAGGCAAGTCGGCGCCCGCCGATTATCAATTCAAAGGCGGCTTCGAGTTTTACAAGCATCCGTCGCCATCGGCGTACAAGCTCAACAAAGTCCTGTACGACAGCCGCTTCAGTCGCGAACTGCGCTTGAAGCTGATCAATGATTACGCGTCCGTGGCGAAGGAATACGGCATGTCGCCGCAGGAATCGAAAGTTTTGGAAACTCTGCAGGACGACGATATTGAGAAGTTCCGCGACGGGCAGATTCACCCGTTGGTCGAGGCCGGCGCTCATCCGTTGGGTATGTGGATGGCGGTGATTCGCATCCATTCCGAACTGCGCAAGCTTCGCGGCAGCAAAACGGAAGTGGAAAAAGCGGGCTGATCTCATATCCCATTTCAGGGGGTGGCTATGAAAGTAGGCGTCGCAGGGCAAGGTGCGTTCGGGCAAAAGCATCTGGACGCGCTGAAGAATATTCCTGGCGTTGAAGTGATCACCCTTGCGGGGGGCAACGCGGCGTCTACCGAGGAAGTCGCAAAGAAGTACAGCATTCCTCACTGGACCACCGATCTGGCTGAAAGCTTGAAGCAGCCGGGCCTGGAAGCGATGATCCTGGCCACTCCTACGCCCCTTCACGCGCAACAGGGCTTACAGTGCATGCGCGCGGGAAAGCACGTGCACATCGAAATTCCGATCGCCGATTCGCTTGCGGACGCGGAACGTCTGGTGAAAGTGCAGCAAGAGACCGGAGTGGTTTGCATGGGCGGGCACACCCGGCGCTTCAATCCCAGCCATCAGTACGTTCACAAGAAAATCAAGGCGGGCGAACTCACGGTGCTGCAGATGAACGTGCAGACCTACTTTTTCCGCCGCACTAACATGAACGCGCTCGGCAAGCCGCGCAGCTGGACCGATCATCTGCTCTGGCACCACGCCTGCCACACCGTTGATCTGTTCCAATATCAGACGGGGCAGCTGGTTTCCGATTGCTACGCCGTGCAGGGCCCCATCCATCCGGAACTGAAAATCGCGATGGATATGGGCATCGTGATGAAAGTTCCATCGGGCGCAATCTGCACTTTATCGCTTTCGTTCAATAACAAGGGGCCGCTGGGCACCCATTTCCGATACATCTGCGACAACGGCACATACATCGCTTATTACGATGATCTAGTGGACGGCGAGAACAACAAGATTGATGTTACGAAAGTGGACGTGTCGATGAATGGCGTGGAGCTTCAGGATCGCGAATTTTTCGCCGCGATCAAAGAACATCGCGAGCCGAACGCCAGCGTGCAGCAGTGCTTCACCGCGATGCAGGTGCTCGACCGTCTCGATAAGATTCTGAATTCTTCCGCAAAGGCGCAAGCCAAAGTTTTCGCGTAAGCCTGCTCTCCGCGCTCTGGTAGCGCCGGCTTTTCGCCGGCGCCTTGGTTGCAGAGTGGCCCTCCGAAACCAACCGGAGGCGCTAGGATTGCGTCACTGGAACTGCTGTTTCCACCTGGCCATTTAGCGCGGAGCGCAACTGCTCTTCATCGAGGGAGCGCTCCCACTTCGCCACCACAATCGTTGCCACGGCGTTTCCAACGACGTTGGTGGGAGTCAACCCCTCGGACATCAACCGGTGAATTCCTAGTACCAGCGCAATGCTCGCGACGGGAATAATTCCGGTGGAAGCAATCGTCGCCGCCAGCACTACGAACGCGGCTCCTGCCACTCCGGCCGCGCCTTTCGAGGAAAGCAGCAGCACGGCCAGAAGGCCGAGTTGCTGCCAAATATCGAGGTGCGTGTTGGTCGCTTGGGCTAGGAATACGGCTGTCGTCGCAAGATAGAGACACGTTCCATCGAGGTTGAACGAGTAGCCGGTCGGGATGACGAGACCCACGATTGTCTCTTCGCAGCCAAGCTTTTCGAGCTTTTCCATAAGCTGCGGCAGCACGGTTTCAGATGAAGTGGTCGCGAGAACGATCAGCAGTTCTTCGCGAATATAGCGAATCAGTTTGAAAATGCTGAAGCCGCACCAGTGTGCCACCGGCCATAGCACGCCAAAAATGAAAATCAAGCACGTGACGTAGAATTCGCCGAGCAGTTTCCCAAGCGACACGAGCGAACCAGCGCCGAACTTTGCCACGGTGAAGGCGATCGCTCCAAAGGCGCCAATCGGCGCGGCCCACATCACGATCCCGACTACCGCGAAAAGCATCCGATTGGCCGATTCGATGAAATCAACGACCGGCTTACCGCGCGAGCCAATCGCCGTAAGCGCAAAGGCGCACAGCACGGAAATGAGCAGCACTTGCAGCACGTTGCCATCGGTAAACGCGCCGACGAACGTTCGCGGAATAATGTTCATCAGGAACTGGGTCACGCTGGTGGCGCCCGGATGGGCGATGTAGGTCTGCACGGCGGAAGTGTCCACGTGCGACAAGTCTACGTTCATCCCGCGCCCGGGCTGCCACAGGTTGACGACGGCCAGTCCGATGAAAAGCGCGACGGTGGTGAGCGCTTCGAAGTACAGAATCGCTTTCAGCGCCACGCGCCCCACGCGGGCGACGTTCATCATTCGGGCGATGCCGTGAACCACGGTGCAGAAAATAATGGGGCCGATCAGCATGCGAATGGCTTTGATGAACGCGTTGCCGAAGGGCTCCATGCGTGCTCCAAGGCGCGGATCGGCGATGCCGAGCACGATTCCGGCGATCATGCCGGCGAGCACTTGTATCCAAAGCTGCGCATACCAGCGCTTGCGCTTTGGCGCGCCGCCAGCAGTTAACCGCGAAGTTTCAAGATCATTCGCCATAAGCTCGCGATGTTTGAGCGACCTTGGCCGCTGAAGCACCGATGCCAAGTGTTCGTATCATCTTCAGTCCGGCATGCTGGGTTGCGAGCCCAGCTGTGGGGCGGACGGCGCGCGTCGCTGCTCCGCGCCGGCGCGCAGTAGTCTACGCTGAATCACGCCTAGCGCGAATACTCCACCTCCGACTGCCACCGGGCAAACCGCCAGCACCGCAAAAAGCCTGCGCACCGGCATATGCGTTGCCAGCAGATGCCCGCCCACAATCGGCCCTATCACCGAGCCGAATTTAGCGACGGAGGTGGCCCAGCCCGCGCCATTCGCGCGATGCGCGCTCGGATAAAAAATGCCGGAAATGCTTTGAACGCCGAAGTGGGCGCCAACCAGCAGCATGGTCAAGAAGAAGTACATTACCAAGAATCCCATGCCGCCGAATTTTCCAAGCCCCATCACCAAAAGCAGAGGAACGGTTAGAGCCGGAAACACGGCGATGCTGATTGCGCCCCGCGTGTCCGTAAAACGCATCAGCAGAAGCCCGCCAATGGCCGATCCGACGGAACTGATGGACGTGGTGATCGCGGCGGTGTCCCGGCTGTAGCCCATCGACTCGAGAATGGTCGGGCCCCACGAAACGCGCAGGAAAACGGCCACGGAGCTGGCGATGAACGCGCCCCATAACAGCGGGGTAATCCAGCGCAACTTCCCGCGAAAGAGCGCGGAGACTCGAAAAACTTTTTGCCCCTGGCTATCTTCACCGGATAGAACGAAACGGTCGGAACGGTCGATAGTTCGGCCGGGCGCCAACCGGCGCGCCAGTTTCGCGATCAGATCTGGCGACCTGCCCTTATTGACCAGAAATTTGATCGATTCGGGCAGGAAAAAATAAAGCAGCACCGTGACGGCCAGAGCCGCACACGCTCCGAATATAAAAACCGACGGCCAGCCGTATCCGGCAAACCAGATGGAGAGCGGCCCGGCGAAGCTATCGCCAAAGGTGTAGCCGAGCATCAGCACGGTCACCACCGTGGATTGATAGCCGCGCGGCACAAAATCGATATTCAACGCCCAGCAAAGCGGCAGCAGCCCGCCGATGCCGATTCCTTGGATAAAGCGCAGGATCAGCAGTTCTTCATAATTGCGCGCCAGCGCCAGTCCAAAGGTGAGAAACGCGAACGACAGCGTGGCCAGAATGATCGAGAGGCGCCGTCCGATGCGGTCGCCGAGATAACCAAAGATGAAGCCGCCCAACATCGTCCCCAGCAGGCCGGCGCTGAATACGTTGCCCATCGTGACGGTGCTCAGGTGCAACGCTCGCGACATTTCCGGGGCGACGAATGACATCACGTTCAAGTCGAAGCCATCAAAGAACGTGACCAGCGCGGACACCGCGACCAGCCCGACGATGAAGCGGGTCAGCTTCTGCTGTTCGATAATTTGGGAAACGTCGATGGTTGCGCGTTCGGCCATGCTCAGCTCGGCGCTGAAATGAAAATGAAGCTATTCACTTTGACGCGCGCGGGGAATGGTGCGTTGGACATGGGAATGATTTTCAGGGTAGGGGAGCGAGGGCCCGTTTATAAATCCGGATTGGTATGGGTTGGGGGCGGGCGTCTGAAGTTACGCCGGCAGCGATCGCAAAATCGCATCCGTGAAATTTGCGATTGCGCCGCCGGCGCAGCTTCCATCCTTACTGCTTGTCGTAAACAGAGGTCGAATCGAAGTTGCCCATGCTCGTCTGCGCGTGGAGAACGTGCGTGAGCGTCTTGCCGTCGGGGCTAAGACTGTACGTTTCTTTGATGGTCACCGGGCTGCCTTGAAAATCGGTTTTGGCGTCAATGACGAGCTTATCGCCATCCCAATTGGCTGTGCCCGTCACCTTGGTGTTGCCCATGCCCGACCATGTGGAAGGCTGCCCATCGGTGGTGAACGTCTCGGTCGTGTTTGCGTCGCCCATCATGCCGCCCTTCTGCGCGTCTACGATCTTAACGTTGTCGCCCGACTGCGTAATGGTCTCGACTTCACTGGCGGGAGGCTGACCCTGGCCGAAGTTGCTCTTGGCAATATCCAGGTTCCACGTGCCGCTTAGGTCGGGATGCGATCCGCCCATATGCATCATCGCTTCCGCGCCGGGAGTTGGGGTCATGCCGCCATTCGCCGGGGGAGCAGCGGAATTGTCCGCAGAAGGATCGCTCGCGCGATCAAACACCATCTTCTGTTGCATGCTCATTGCGCCCGATATCTGCCGGGACATTGTCATGGTTTTTCCGTCATCCGAGGGAGTGAAGGTCATCTGGTCGGTCGAAGGAGTGCCTCGCATGTCGAACCCTTCGGTGAACACGATCGAATCGCCATTCTTCTCGCATTTGACGCTGGAAATGACGACCGGCCCAATGTGTGCGCGGGGATTATCGGGCGACAGCTTTTCTTCCTGACCGTTGACGGTGCAAGAACGCGTGTAACTCTGCGTACCGCGCGGAGATTGGCTGGTGACCTTCTGTGTGAACTGGTCTCCGTTGACGGTGATGACGTCGGTTTCGCTGCCGCCTCCGCCCATCCGGCCCATTTCGCTCTTGGATGCATTCAGTTTCCAAGTGCCGTTCAGCTGCGAACTTTGGGCCATGCCAGGCAGCGCGAAAAGCGCCACCGCGGAGCCGATCAGGAACAGCTTTCCGTGCAAATTTCTACACATCGAAATCCTCCTCGCCGCGCTGCAATCTTCCAGATTTCTCGCCGGTCCGACCAAGCCCACCCACGGGCAGCGGGATTATATAACGGTTAGAAAATAAGTCACGCTCCCAGATGGGCGCGCAAGATGCCGAGCATGCGGCGAAGCGGTTCTGCCGCGCCCCAGAGAAGCTGGTCCCCAACGGTGAACGCGCCGAGGTACTGCGGACCCAGACTCAGCTTGCGCAGGCGCCCGATCGGGACGTTGAGCGTGCCGGAAACGGCCGTGGGAGTGAGGCAGCGGATGCTGGCGTCCTTGTTGTTGGGAATCACGCGAGCCCATTCATTCGAGCTGGAGATCAAATGCTCGACGTCAGCCAGCGGAACGTCTTTCGTAAGCTTGATGGTGAGCGCCTGGCTGTGGCAGCGCATGGTGCCGATGCGGACGCAGATCCCGTCGATGGGAACCGGTGGATTCATGCCGAGGATTTTGTTGCCTTCCGCCATACCTTTCCATTCTTCTTTGGTTTGGCCGCCCGGCATTTCCTTGTCGATCCAGGGAATCACGCTGCCGGCCAGAGGCACGCCGAACTCTTCGGTGGGCAGGGAAGAGGAACGCTGGACGGCGAGAACCATGCGGTCGACCTCGAGCGCATTTTCAGAGGGCCATTTGCGCGCAGGCTCGGTAAGGCGGTCCATTTGCTGGATCAGTTCGAGCATTTTTGCAGCGCCGGCGCCGGATGCGGCCTGGTAAGTCATCGAGGTTACCCACTCGACGAGGCCTGCTTTGAAAAGCCCGCTGACGGCCATTAGCATCAGGCTGACGGTACAGTTTCCTCCAGCGTATGTGCGAATGCCAGCGCGGAGGCCGCGCTCGATTACACCGCGGTTCACAGGGTCGAGAATGATGATGGCGTCGTCACTCATGCGCAGCGTGGAGGCGGCGTCGATCCAGTAGCCATTCCAGCCGGACTTGCGAAGTAGCCCGTACATTTCTGTGGTGAATTCGCCGCCTTGGCAGCTGATCAGCACCTCGCACGCAGAGAGGTCGCGCAGGCTCCGCGCGTCTTTCAACGGCGATCCGGCCGCTTCAGCCGGAGCATTGCCCCCGGCATTGGATGTGGAGAAAAAATGCGGCTCGATGCCCGCGAAATCGCCCTCGGTGCGCATGCGTTCCATCAGGACGCTGCCCACCATTCCCCGCCAGCCGACCAGACCTACGCGCAACATGAAGCCTCCTCCGAATCGATAGGGCCTATTTTACACGCCGACGACGGTTTCGTACCGTGGGTCTTAGCGGGCCGTTGCTCTCGGAGGGCGATGCTCCTCGCCATTGCGGGGTGGCTGGGAACAATTTTGCCGCCGCAAACTACACACATCGAATCGGAACTGGCTAGCGGGGAAATGTAGGTTCAGGTAAGATGTAGTGGTTTGCGGAGAAAACCTTGACACTCACGAACATACAGGGATCACAAAACGGAGCAAAGACGCTGGTTCGGGTCCGCCCGCGAGGGTTTTGTGCCGGAGTGGTGCGCGCCGTGGATATCGTGGAGTTGGCGCTGGAAACATTCGGCAATCCGGTGTACGTGCACCACGAGATCGTTCACAACCGGTACGTGGTCGATCAGTTGCGCCGGCGGGGAGCGATTTTTGTCGAGGCCATCGCCGAAGTTCCAGTGGGCGCGGTGCTGGTTTTCAGTGCGCATGGCGTGCCGCCGCGAGTGCGTGCGGAAGCCAAGGAGCGCAACCTCAAAATCATCGACGCCACCTGTCCTCTGGTTACGAAAGTTCATCTGGAGGCGCTAAAGTTTGCACGCGAGGGTCGGACGCTGATTTTGATCGGCCATCGAGATCATCAGGAAATCGTGGGGACTTCCGGGGAAGCGCCTGAGCGCACCGTCGTGGTGGGAAGCGTCGAGGAAGTTGATCAACTGCAGGTGCCCGATCCGAAGCGGCTGGCATTTCTGACGCAAACTACGCTTTCGCTCTACGACACCCAGGAAATTGTGGCGCGTTTGCGGCAGCGTTTTCCGGAAATCGTGGGGCCGGCGTCGGACGACATTTGCTATGCGACCCAGAACCGCCAGGAAGCGGTGGAGGCGCTGACGCGGGAGGTGGAATTGATCCTGGTGGTGGGCTCCGCGAACAGCTCGAATTCGAACCGTCTGGTGGAGGTTGCGCAGCGTGCCGGAGTGGCGGCGCGCCTGATCGAGGACGCGAACGACATCGACGCCGAATCGCTCGAAAAAGTGAAAACGCTGGGACTGACGGCGGGAGCTTCCGCGCCGGAAATTCTGGTCGAGCAAGTGAGCCAGCGGCTTTCGAACTTTGGATTCACCCACCATCGAGATCTCGATCTGATCCGTGAGGATGTGCGGTTCACTCTGCCGCCGGAGCTGGCCGCTGCGCGCCAGGGACGGGCCGCAAATTGATCCGGCACTCAGTAGGTGGCGGCATCAACGACAACTTTCGTCGCGCAAGGAGCGTGTGAGTGGCGGTCAAAATCGTCCGCCAGCCGAATAAGATCATCGTGTTGGGATCACCCACAAGTGCGGCTGCGATGTCCGCCGGCCACGAAGGAGCTCCCAAGGCCCTGCGCAAAGCAGGGTTGATCGACCGGCTTCGGTCGATTGGTTACGAAGTGGAAGATTTCGGCGACGATCCCATTCAACTCTCCAAGCCCGACCAAGAAAGCCCTCGCGCCCGAAACATCTCCGGTGTTCTCGCTTCGATCAACGCCCTAAAACCTCGTGTGGAAATGGCGGTGAAAGCCGGCGCCCTGCCCTTGATTCTGGGCGGCGATTGCTCGATCGCCCTTGCCACCGTTGCAGCCATGCGGAGGTACTTTCGCGGTGTCGGGTTGATTTACGTGGATCGCGACGCGGACCTGAACACGCCGGCAACCACTTCTTCTGGTTCGCTCGACGGCATGGTGATTTCGCATATCACCGGACGCGGCGCCGCCGAACTCGTCCGGTTCTGGAGCGAACCTCCGCTCGTCCGCGATCCCGATGTGGCGCTTTTTGGATTTGCGCGCCTGGAACCCGCCGAACAGGAAGCGCTGCAGCACAGCACGCTCCGAAGTTATTCCGCCGAGGACATCCGGAAAAAGGGCGCTGCCGTTATAGCGCGCGTTGCGGCTGAGCGCATCCATGGGAACAAGAACGAACTCGTGCTGCATTTTGACGTGGATGTGATGGATGGATTCACGGCGACGAATTATCCCGGAGATGGCGGGCTGACGCAGGAAGACGTTCGCGCTGCGCTGGAAGTTTTCGCCGTTCATCCGCATCTTGGAGCGATCGAAGTCACGGCGTACAATCCGAAGAAAGATTCTGACGGCAGCGGCGCGAAACTCCTGATCGATTTGCTGGCGGATGTGCTGGCGAAGCGGCTCGACGCTTTGAAAGCCTCGGCGGCGCCGAGAACCGAGGCGCCGAAGCAAGGAGAAGCAACCGGGGAGCAAACTCCCCCTGCTGCTGCACCGGCAGTTTCGCCATCCGTCGGATTTGCGGAGAACGTGCCGGCGGCTGCTTCTGGGGAAGCACATTCATCGAGTTCGGATGAGGACGATTCGCATGCGGCGGCGAGCGGAACGACGGCTGAAGAAGCGAACGGCGAGTCCGCGGCAGATTCCGTCGAGCCGGGCGAATCACATTCCTAAATCTGATCGTGCTGATGAACCAACGTGCCTACCGTTAGGAATTCTTTGACATTTCAACCGGAACTGATCATTTTTGACGTGGACGGCGTGCTGGTGGACGTCCGTGGTTCTTTCCATCGCACCACGCTCGAAACCGTGCGTTTCTTCACCAATAAAAGCGTTACCGCGCACCAGCTGCAAAAGTGGAAGAACCAATCGGGTTTCAACGATGATTGGAAGCTTTCGACTGCATGGGTGCGGTCGCTCGGCGGCAAGTTTGAATACGACGAAGTGAAGCGTAAATTCGTCGAGCTTTACTGGGGCGCGAACGGCGATCGTGGCAACGTCGAGCGCGAAAAATGGCTTCTGCCGAAAGCGCAGCTGCGGCGATTGTCCGGGCGCGCGGAACTCGCGATTTTCACCGGTCGAGTGCGCAAGGAACTCGATTACACACTGGAGCACTGCGGAGTGCGCGAGTTTTTCGGGCACATCGTGACCGCCGAAGACGTTTTCCAGCCGAAACCTGCACCCGAAGGCTTGCTTGCGATATTAAACGGCAGAGATCCCGCGAAGGCGATTTACGTGGGCGACAACGTGGATGACGCGCTCGCGGCGCAGGCTGCCGCAATCGATTTCGTGGGCGTCGTGTCGCGGGAGATCGAAGGCAGCCGCGCACGCGCGGCGCTGCTGCGAAAGCTGGGCGCGAAGGTGATCGTGAGCGACGTGAAGGAACTGGAGTCGAGCATTGGTCCCGCACGCGTTTCGCGCGGTAGAACTTCTGTCCCATCGAGAGCATAGAACCGCTCGGTAGTGCCAAACAGGACACCGGTACCATTGCCGCGGTGATCGTCGAAAGCCATAGTGATGTTATGAGAGGCGGTTCGCCTCTCGTTCGCTATGGCAGACAACATTCAAGCGCGGACCGCAGCCGCCCGAGGATTCGTCCGTAGCCTCAACATTCTGCTGAAATTCGCGCGAATGTACGAATTCGGACATCCGCGCACCGCGAAGCAGTACGAGACCGCGTGGACCGAGCTACGAACGGCGCTCGGTTCTGAGGATGCTGCGGGTCTGCTGCTGGCTGTTTCTGGCGATCAACTACTGATCGACGGCACGCCCTTGGAATCGGGTCCATCGGAGAAGAGCTTCGCGCAGATGCTCTCCGCAGCGGGTATAGCCAGCATCCACTTTTCCCCCAAGATGACCCAAGCCAGCTTGGCGCGCTTCGTTCGAGGATTCCCGACGGGAAGCGGTTCCAAGGCCACACAGCTTGCCGAGCAAATGAAGGCTGCCCTCGAGGGCGATCCCAATGTGCATGTGAACGAAGTTTGTTTTGTGCCCGCCGATTCGGCGGTGGCCAAGACCACGGTAGCCGCACAGCTGGCGGCGCGCACACTGGGCATGAATCCGGAGCAGACGGACGCGCTGCTGAACGATCCCGAGAAGCTTCTCCAGTTGATTTTGGCAGCAGAAGGAACCAAGGGACGTGCGACGGGCGGCGGCACTGGCGGCAGGGGAGATGGCGGACCAGCAGGCGATGCAGGTCTCAGTGGCGGCGGTTCTGGAGGAAGCGGCGGCGCGGAATACCCTGGCGGATTCGGGTTCGGCAGAGGCTATGGCTCTGGATCAGGCAACGGTTCAGGCGGTTACGGATTTGGTTCTGGGCACGCTGGCGGAACACGCGGCGGCTATGGCCCGGGGCCTGGATACGGGCCGGGTGGCGGAAATGGCCACGGTGCCGGCGTCGGAAACGGTGCCGGTATTGGCAACGGAGTAGGGCCGGGCGATGGCCAGGGAAACGGCGGCTACGCTTCGGGCGGCGATAGATCCAGTGATGAGCGCCCCGCGGGAGGCAATATTCATGCTGGTTCCGGCGCTGCGGTACCGAATGGATCGAATCAGCTGGCGACTGGGCTTCCGAATGCCGATGGCGGCGTGATCGGCGCTTATTCAGGAGGAAGTTTGCTTGGCGCGCTGGGGAATCCGGAATTCTCCGGCGGCATAGTTCCGGTGGTGGGCGGCGCGGCTGTGCAAGGACCCGTCTCCGAGGTTCCAGCTAGCGGGGGCTGGAATATCGTGAACAGCGGCGGCGCAGGAAATCCCGTTGAACCAGGTTCCGGAGGATTTTGGCTCAATCACGAATTCTCGTCGGCAGGCGCCGCACCGTCCGGCAGTGGAGTCGGTCCAGCCGGGCGCGGAGGTTGGCCGGGCGGCTCGAATCCGTCCGGTTCCGAATTTGGCGCTGGCTCGAACGGTGCAAACAGCCAAGGTGCGCGAGTGCCGAATGGGGTTCCACGGACGGAACAAGGTGGCGATGCAGTTCGCGGCTCCCTGCCGGCCGGAGCAGAGGGAGAGGCCCACGAGCGCATCAGCCGGTGGGTTCATTCTTCGGCAGGTATTCGCACCAGCAGGCAAGCCCGCAATGCGGGCAGAGGTTCGATGGCCGTCGAAACGGGCCTGATGAACATACAGCAAGACGAGCTGCAGGGGATTTTGCAGGTGCTGGCGCAAGTGGCGCGCACCAACGATTCGTCGAGCGAGCAGATCGATCCGTCAGCGTTCCAATCGCGATTATCCGTGCTGCCGCGGCGCGCGCGGTTTACCGTGAGCCAGGCTCTAGGCGCGCTAGCTGCGCAGTCGCCCTCGCAAGACTCCGATCGTCCGATGCTGCTGAAGCTCGCCGAGCACATTGCGGTAAGGTTTGCGCTGGAAAGCTTCGAGCGCGGCGATGTGAGAGTGAATGCCGTCCGGCAAGTGTTGGATGAAATGAGCCTGGAGCTGGATGGGCTTCGGAAGATCGTGGGCGTGTACGAAGAGAAGCTGGTGCGCGCGGGACTTCCGGTGCAATCGCATACCGACTCATTGGCGCGAGAATTCTGGTCGCGCGTTCCGGAGGAAAAGCGCAGGGCGGTGCTTGAATCCGAAAACGCGTGGTGCGTGCCGGCGGCGAAAGTACGCGAGTATGCGGAAAGCCTGACAAAGGAAGGCAAAGAACCAGAAGTGCAGAGCGTGCTGCGCAATTACGCCAATTGCGTGCGGGACAAAAACGCCGAAGCGCGGAAGCAGACTGCGCTGGGACTGGCGGAATTGGCCCCGTTTTACGCCGAGTGCGACGAGAAAGTGTTGACCGACACCATTCGGCAATTGGGACTCCAGCTGGCGGAGGAAAGCGGCGCGGAACTGCAGAGCGTGCTGGGAGCAGCCTTTGTGCGGCTGAGCCAGGAAGCGGCCAAGAAGCGGTTCTATGCAGCGATGCAGCGCTCGGTAGAAATGATCGAGTTTATCGAGGCGGAGCGCCCCGCGGGAGGAAAAAGCCTTGGGTCGCGCATCGCGGTGGAGGACAAGCTTCCCGAGTTCATCGACGAATCGCTGCGCAGCGGAGAAGTCCCGAACGGCCTAAAGGATTTGCTGCGGCGCATTCCCCTGGCTTCGGCGCAGCAGATTGCGGCGCGATTCAGCCGCGTGGGATTCCGGCAGGACTGCGATTTGCTGGTGTCGATGATGGAACTGCTGGGGCCGGAGGGCCTCGATCATTTGCGCGTGCAGTTGCGCGAGGGCAATGCGCACCAAGCCATCGATACTGTGGGAATTTTGGCGCGCATGGACCTGGAACAGCTCGAACGGCACTTGCCGGAGCGGATGAGGGAATGGAAGAGAGCTTCGCACGATCGCGTGGTGCGGCAGATTGCCGCCAGCGGTGCGGACGACCGCGGCAGACTTCTTCTGGAGCTATTCGATTCTCTGGACGTATTGATCCGTCCGCTGGCGATCGACGAAATTGGGATGGCCGGCGAAAAGCTGTCGGAGATGCGGCTGCTGCGAATCGCCGAAGGCGATATTCCAAAGGGATCCACGGAATACTTGCGGCTGAAAGCGATTGAGGCGCTGGGCCGTCTGCGCACGTCAGGAAGCGACACCGTGCTGCGGCGCATCGCGGAAACGCGCAAGGCGTGGCGCTGGACGTACCCGTCCGAGCTTCGGCTGGTATCCGCGCAGGCGCTTGAAAAGATTGACCCGGAATGGGTGCGCGATTTTTTGCCTCGCAGCGGATTGAATGTGGCCGAGCTCTCGATCGAAGTCCTGGACAGCGACCCGACATCGTCAGCGAATCGGCAGCGGCGCTATCCGCGGCTGCGCCTGGAAAAGCCAGTTTCCGCGGTGACCACGAATTTGAAGGAAAATTACCAGCTGGAAATTCCAGAGATGGCTTTAGGGGGCGGAGTCGCGGTGTGTCAGCAGAACCTGCATCCGGGCAGCTTGGTCGAACTGAAGATGAACGGCACCCTGAACGCGATAAAGGCGCAGTCGATCGTGCGCGATGCGAATACGCAGGCGCGAGCCTTTGAGGTAGTGGAAATGGACCTGGAAGAACGCGCGAAGCTGCGCAAACTGCTGGTGCAGCTGGGTAGCTTGCAGCGGGAGTCGCGTCCGGACGAGCGCAGCCGGAAAAGCACGCGGACGTTCATTATCGGCGGCTAGGCCGAAGAACCTGAATTTCCGCTCGAGGTTACCTCACAAACTTCCTCGCTGTTCCCCTGCCTCCCATCTTTCGTTCGCAGTGAACCCAGCCTTATCGCCACAAATAATGAAACAACCATGGCGCCTGCTGAAGATATTTCGAAGCAGCGAATGCTGCGGCGCAGGCTGAGCCATGCCACCACTCCGAGGCAGAGCGTCATTCCGTAGCAGGCGAACGCTACCTTGCGCGGAAACCAGCCGCGGGCCATCAATAGGTCGTTCGCAATTACTTGTTCCAGATCTTCGACCGGCTGGGAGTGTCCACGCGGGTCGAACTGGTGCTTTGTTACCTTCAGAGTGTCCGTCGAAATGGCATCGCTGCTGACGACTAGCTGCTGACGGGGCATCGCGACTGGCTTGGGTGATTAGGGGAAACACCTGAAGCCGGGCTGCCCATCCCCTACTTCCCCCTGGATGATTCCCCTGATTGCACGCGCGCTTCAGCCGGGATACAAATTGACGGGTATTCGCGAATCTACTGCTGGTTCGACTGCGGATACACTTTCAGCTCTCACCAGCCACTTTCGTGCTGGATGACCAACCCGTCCCGGCCGATTTTCGAAGTGCGGCTTCCGATTTCCAGCCAGACAAAATTCCGAGAGGCTGTCGAGTGGCGAGCAACATACAGGTATCCATCTATCTCCACAATCGATTGTTAAGGGATTCGATCGCGCGCATTTTATCCAAACGTGCTGATCTCGACGTCACTGCCGCGCAGTGTTGCCAGACAACTTCCGCGGACGCGGTACTGCAGGATGGCGCGGACGTCTTGCTTCTCGATTCGCTCGACTATCTGGTCGGCCCGGCGAAACCGGTGAGCAGCGCTGCTTTTCGAACGCCCGGGCCGCGGCGCATTTTTCTAGCAATGGAAGACGACCCCTCTGACTTCATACGCGCGGTTCGAAACGGCGCCTGGGGATACGTGTTGCAGGACGCTTCGGCGGCAGATGTGGTGAATGCGATTCGCACCGTAGCTGATGGACAAGCCGTGTGCCCGGCTCGGTATACGCGTGTGCTGTTCGACTATATCGCCATGCACACCGAAGAAATGCCCAACACCCGGAAGCGCGCGCGGTGGGGGCTCACGCGCCGCGAGCAGCAGTTGATTCCGCTGATCGAACGCGGGCTTGGCAACAAGGAAATCGCGGCGCACCTCCACTTATCCGAGCAAACGGTGAAGAACCACGTTCACCGAATTTTGCGAAAGACGGGCGCTCCCGATCGCCTAAGCATCGGCGAAGTTTGCCGCGAACCCTATACCGCCGCTGGTACCGATCTAGGTACCGCCTCGAAAGTTGAGGTCGTGCGAGTACCATCTTAGCCCCAGGGAATCGCTGCTACGTACCATCCGCTCTGTCGCCAATTCCTGACGCCGAATTGAACCTGTTGGCCTGCGGAATTATTTTCCATACTTTTGCCGCGGAGGAATTTCATGGGTATTGTCCGCGTGGTTGTCGCAAACCGCCACCGATTGATGCGCGAGCTGATCGCCGCATCCATTTCCGATCAGCCCGATATTCAGGTGGTTGAGGAAATCCAGGAGGAATCCGGCGTGGAAGATGCAATTGACCGCACGCAACCGGATTTCCTGATCGTGACGCTCGATCGCAATAGCGGCTTGCCGGACTTTTGCCACGCAATTCTCAAGAGATGGCCGCAGATGAAAATCATCGCAATCGCGCCTGATCGGAATATGACGGTATTTTATTGGGCTTCGCTTCAGGTGAAGTCCAACCAGATCGAGCCGTCCGAGACTGGCGTGCTCAACGCGCTCCGCGGAATCATTCAACCCGCTGCGAGGATTCAATGACCCGCCGGCGAGCAATCCATGCGGTTCGTTGTGGCGGCCGTGCGCTCGTGGCGGCGGCGATAGTTTCGTGCGCGATCGTGTTGCTTGTTTGCGTTCGCGCCAGTGCCCAATCTCAACAGCCCGAGCCGAGCCTGTCCTCCGAATTGGGGCAAGAAAACATGAGTCTCGTGGCCGCGCCGAGTGCGGACATTAAGGCTGTGCTGGTGAAAGACCCTGGTTTAGTGGTTGCGCTGAAACGCTGGGTGGCCGAAGACGCCACCAACCACGGACAGCTGATCAGCGAGTCCGATCTCACCGACGACGCCATTTTCGACCGCCTGGATAACGATGCGCACTTCCGCGGTATCGCGACTCTGTTGCTGCAGCAATACGGGTACCTTCTGCCCGAAGTTAATCCCAATTCGCCCATCGGCAAAGAGCAGGAACTGCTCATACAAGAGCGCGTCAAATGGATTTCCCAGGAGGAAGAGGAAGCCCGCCAACAACAGCGCCAAGACGAACAGCAGCAAGTGAAGGACATGGAACATGAGCGCGCTTGCGCTGCCGGTACCGCGACCAACTGCCCGAAACAGGCTTCGCAGCCGCAGCCTTCAACGCCTCTGCTGCCCGGCGCCGGCAGTCAGCCCAACTTGAATTCACCTGAGGCTGAACCCTTCGCGCCGCTGCAGGGCCCGCTTGCCAATCCGAGTTCGCCGAGTGGAAATAACAATCCTGTGGAACTCACCCAGCTCCTGCGCAACGGAGCGGGCAACAGTCTAGAGCTCAATGGTTTTGGATATCCGTCGAGCGCCATGTATGGCGGCGATTCCTTGGGAGCTATGGGTGGGGGATCGATGTCACCTCAACTGGTGGCATCGCCAGGTCTGATGGGCGGAATGGGCGGGCTCGGGAGCGGATCGGATGACGGATTTAGCTCGCTCGGACCATCTGGCATGGGATTCTCTTCTGGCGGAAGCATGGGTGGGTTCCGCGACGGCTTCGGCGGCGGCATGGCAGGGATGGGCGAAATGTCACCACTGGGTTCGGAGATGTATCCCACCGAGCAGAACCAGCCGCAAGGGTTGGAGATGATGTCGCCGGCGTATCCATCCGGCACGCCCGTAATTTCACCGCTTTCATTTGGTGCGTCAGGTCGGCTGCAGACCAGACCCGAATTTGCGATGCGGCGGGTCGCGAGCCCTTACGGCGACATCCCTTCGCTTTACGACCTGTATTGGCAGGCGGTGCCTCATCCCGCCACTCCGCAGAGATTCGGCAGCGGAGTTTTTCAGAACGGGACGCGTGATCCGCAGTTAATCCCGATGGACCTTCCCGCCGGGCCGAATTACGTGGTAGGCCCTGGTGACGGGCTCGTGATCGACCTGTGGGGCGGGATTTCGAGCCGCGTGCTGCGTACCGTGGACCGCGAAGGTCGCGTAACGCTGCCGGAAGTTGGTCCTGTGATGGTCAGCGGGAAGACGCTGGCGCAGGCTCAGGACGCGATTCAGCAGGACCTGCGGACTCAATTCCGCGATGTTTCGGCTTCCGTTTCTCTTTCACGCTTGCGAACGATTCGTGTGTACGTAGTCGGAGACGTAGCCAATCCCGGCGCGTATGACATCAGCTCGCTTTCCACGCCGCTCAACGCGCTGTTCGCCGCGGGAGGTCCCACCGCGGGCGGTTCCTACCGCATCGTGCAGCACTATCGCGGCGATCAACTGGTACAGACCGTCGACTTGTACGACATGCTTCTGCACGGTGTGCGTTCCGATATCGTGCCACTCAGCAGCGGCGATACGGTGATGGTACCGCCCATCGGCCCACAAGTCACAATCGAGGGAATGGTGCGCCGTCCCGCCATCTACGAGCTTAAGGGCGAGACGAATCTCGAGAACGTGATCGAACTCGCTGGCGGTCTGCTTCCGATTGCCACCTTGCGGCACATTGAGGTGCAGCGGCTGGTGGCGCACAAGAACGAGACGATGCTTAGCCTGGATATTCCGCAAACCGACACCGCCGCGGAAGTCACCAAACAGCTTGAGGCGTTCAATATCCAAGACGGCGACCAAATCCGCATTTTTCCGATTGAGCAGGGCGATCAAGACGCCGTTTACCTGGAAGGCCACGTGGTTCGTCCGGGCCGGTACGCATTCCGACCTGGCATGCGCGTGACCGATTTGATTTCGTCTTTCAAGGATCTGCTGCCCGAACCCGCCATGCAGTACGCGGAGATCATTCGCTTAAATCAGCCCGATCTGCACCCGACGGTACAGAGCTTTAATCTATCTGAGGCGTTAGCAGACCCCGCGAAGGCGCCAGTCCTGGACGCAATGGATACAGTGCGAATCTTCAGCCGCTTTGACTTCCAGAATCCGCCCACGGTTGCGGTTCTCGGCGACGTTCGCCAGCCGGGGATTTACCGCACCTCTGGTGATGTGCATCTGATTGACGCCATTCACCTGGCCGGGGGCCTTGCACCGGACGCGCAGCGGGAAGACGTGCAGATTTTCCGCCAGTTACCCGGCGGCAATGCGCAGATTTTCAGCGTCAACCTCGGTGCGGCGCTCGCTGGCGACCCCACCCAAAACATTATTCTCAGTTCGCGTGATCGCATCCTCGTCCATCAGAGCCCCGAGGCTGCCCAGCCCGCCGTGGTTTACATCCAAGGTGCCGTGGATAGGCCGGGCCGCTACCCGCTCACTTCCAATATGACGGTGGCGGATTTGATCCGCGTCGGCGGCGGTCTTTTGCCGAGCGCCGATACCCAAGTCGGAGATCTGACGCGATACCAATGGGCAGGCGACGACAAGTTGACCGGGCAGCAGGAGCCGATCGACCTTTCCGCAACCCTGCGCGGCAGCCCAAGCGCCGCCACTCCTCTTCGCAATGGCGACGTCGTCACCATCCGGCAGCTTCCGGGCTGGGCCGATTTGGGCGCGTCCATCAAAGTTAGTGGAGAAGTCATACATCCCGGCACGTACGGAATTCGTCCCGGCGAGCGCCTGAGTTCGATCATCGAGAGAGCCGGCGGTTTCCAGCCGGATGCTTATCCCTACGGCGCGATTTTGGAGAGAGTCGAAGTACGCGAAGTCGAACAAAAGCAGCAGGACCAGCTGATATTGCGCGTGAAGGACGCAGAGGGCAATCTGAATCAGCTGCCGGAAGCCACTCCACAGCAAAGGCAGGCGAAAGAGAGCGCACTCGCGCAGTATCAAACCACGTTAACCGAACTGGGCACTTCAGCGCCCACCGGGCGCGTCACCATTCGCATTTCGTCCGATGTTAAGCGCTGGCAGGGAACGCCCGCGGACGTGCAGGTCCGCGCCGGAGATACGCTCTTCATCCCCAAACGCCCCGGATACGTGATGGTCAACGGGGAAGTATTCGATCCCACCGCCGTGTCCTACAGCCCCGGACGCAGCGCGAAGTGGTACCTCGAACAATCCGGCGGCCCCACGCTCCTTGCAAACAAAAAAGCCATTTTCGTGATTCGTGCGGACGGATCGGTGATCGGGGAAAAGAAAACTCTTTGGATTGGAGATTCGTTGGACGCCGTGCTGGAACCGGGAGACACCGTCGTCGTGCCAGAGAAAGCAGTTGGCGGAGGTCCTAATTGGGAGAGCGTGTTTACGTCCGCGCAGCTGGCGGCCTCGATTACCAGCAGTGTTTTCTTCGCGGTGCACTACTGAGGGCGCAAAGGAACTGGAGGCGAACGCTGGTGCTGAGTTGCTGCCTGCTTACGGCGATGGATGGGCTCGCCGCGGTGTGCCGCGCGCAAACGCAGCCCGACTCGAGGTCGGCGCCGCTGAGTTCCGCCTCCAGCTCCACCTCGTTGCCGTCTGCACCGTCTGCTCATCACCCACGCAAAAAAAAGTCAGCGCTCAAGCGCGCTCCCGTTTCGCGGCCGCGTGATTTCTCGGCGGACTTCGGCGATCCCGTGGCGGATCCGCCGGAAAACCCCTTGGGTCTGCCTCTGTTGAAGAATATCGCTGGCGACCAAGAAGCCATCTGGACCAGCCCGGCTCACTTGCGGTTCTCCGATGCCGATTGGATGGTGCCGCTGGGCGTAGCTGCGGGCTTAATGTTCGCGACCGACACCGAATTCAGCAAACACCTTTCCAACTCGCCCAGCACGCTCAACCGAAGCGACAATATTTCCAACTATGGCCTTGGTGCGTTGGTTGGCGCCGGCGCTGGCCTTTACGTCTGGGGGCGTTTCACGCATGACGATCACAAGCGTGAAACCGGCCTGCTGGCTGGCGAAGCGGCGATCGATAGCTTGGCGGTCGCGTACGTAGGCAAATACGCACTCGGCCGCGAACGCCCCCTCCAAGATGATTATCGCGGGCAGTTTTTCGATGGCGGCCAGTCTTTTCCGTCGGAGCACTCGGCGGCGGCATGGTCGATTGCCGGCGTGATCGCCCATGAGTATCCCGGCCCTCTTACTTCCACCCTGGCCTACGGCTTGGCTTCGCTCGTCGGCTCGTCGCGAGTCACCGCGAAGCAGCACTTCCCAAGCGACGTGTTGATCGGCAGCGCGATTGGCTACCTGATCGCACAGGAAGTTTATCGGCATCATCACGACCCGGAACTCGGCGGGAGTTCCTGGCCTACCTATCAGCAGCTTCGCGACACCGTGGGCCGCGAAATGGCGGGCGGCATCGGCTCTCCCTACGTGGAACTCGATAGCTGGATCTATCCTGCGATTGTCCGCTTGGCTGCCATGGGTTACATCCACTCCGATTATCTTGGCACCCGACCGTGGACCCGGTTGGAATGCCTCCGTATGGTCCAGCAAGCGGGGGAGCGGATTCGCGCTGAAGCTCCGGTCCCGAGTGAGGCCAACGAAATCTTCACCGCGCTGATGAACGAATTTCGCGGCGATCTCGACCGCCTGGCAACCGGAGACAACACCACCGCGCAAGTCGAATCCATTTACACCCAATCGGTCGGGATCAGCGGTCCGCCGCTGAACGATAGCGATCACTTCGGGCAGACCATCGTCGATGATTTCGGGCGCCCGTACGAAGAAGGATTTAACACGTACGACGGTTTCTCCGGCTACGCCACGGCGGGTCGCTTCACTGTTTATTTGCGAGGCGAATATCAGCACTCGCCATATGCCGCGCCGTATTCTCTGACCGTGCGCCAGGCCATTGCTAACGCGGACGAAAATCCTCTTCAGCCGCCGACCCCTTTCGCAACGGTCAATCAGTTCCAGCTTCTGGATACCTATGTTTCCGCCGATTACGAGAACTGGGACTTCTCCTTTGGCAAGCAGAGTCTTTGGTGGGGGCCGGAAGAGGGAACTTCGTTGATCATGAGTAACAACGCCGCTCCCTTTTACATGTTCCGCGCCAGCCGAATGTCGCCCTTCGAGATTCCGCTTCTATCGGACGTTCTCGGTCCCTTCAAGATCGATTTTTTCGTTGGTCAACTCGCGGGAAACCATTTTCCTCCTCGGCCGGCGATACATGGCGAAAACATCACCTTTATGCCGACTCGAAACCTACAGATTGGTTTTGACTGGTTGACCGAGTTCGGAGGAGTAGGCAGACCGCTTACCGCCGGGGCCATCTGGAATAGTTTTTTCAGCGTGCGCTCTTCGGTGAACTACGCTGCGAACGTAAATCCCGGCAAACGCACTAGCGGTTTCTATTTTTCTTACCATCCGCCGCTGCTACGTAACTTCTTGACGATTTACGCCGAGTCGCTGGGAGCGGATGAGGTCACCCCCTTGGCGAACCCTCCCCGCCAAGCCTGGGACTCGGGCATCTACCTGCCTCGCATTCCCGGCCTTCCGAGGCTCGATTTTCGCGTAGAGGCGGGTTATACAGATGCTGCGACCAATAGGAGCGAGAACGGCGACTACGTCTATTGGGATCTTTACTATCACGATCTCTCTACAAATGAAGGAAACCTGATTGGCAGTTGGATCGGCAGGGAAGGCAAAGGATATCAAGCATGGACGACTTATCACTTCAGCTCTCGCGATAATCTCCAGTTCGAATACCGCCACGCCGAAGTTGCCAAAGACTTTATCCCCGCCGGGGAAACCGTCAACGATGGCGCTGTAAATCTGAGTTGGTGGCTTTCAGGCGACGTCAACATTTCAGGAGGCCTGCAGTACGAGAAATGGCTTGCCCCCATTTTGGCGCCTAGCCCTCAGACAAACTGGACCACGTCGGTTCAAGTAGCGTTCTATCCGCATTCTTGGAGTTGGTAGTGTCGCCGCAACCGGAACTTCTATGAACGCACATCGCAACCGTGGTGTACCAAGGATACTCACTGCATCGATGAAGTTTGATTGCCGCAGACTGATCCAGCGCGCCTGTGAATTGAGCGTGCGTGTGTCCGCTTCGTTGCGCGTCCCGTTGCGCCAATCGTTCAAGGGCCCGAGCTTGCCCGCCAGCGCCCTCCCGGGGGCACTCTGATGCGGGACCGCAAAGCTCCACCACCGGAAATAATAATCGACGACTGGGACCGCGCTGCCACGCTCGCCGACCCAGTCGCCGCGGCGGCGGCTCGCGAACGGCGGCTGGCCAGAATCAGGTTGCTATGGGAAGGGCGACGCTCGCTCGGGCGCATCACCGCCATGGGTATTTTGTGCCTGATCGCCATCGCGTTTTTGATTCCGGACAAGTACACGTCTACCACTCGGCTGATGCCCCCCGACCAGGAGGGCTCGTCCGGATTAGGCATGCTTGCCCAAATGTTTTCCAGCAGCAAGGATAGCGACAGCAGCAGCTTGGGCAGCATGGCCAGCAGCGCTCTGGGCCTGAAAAGCTCCGGCGCTCTTTTCATCGGTGTCATGCAGAGCCGTACCGTCGAAGACGCTCTCATCTCCAAATTCAATCTGCGTCAGGTGTATGGCGAGAAAGAATGGGTCAAAGCCCGCTCAAAGTTGGAATCGAATACGAATATCCAAGACGACAAAAAAAGCGGAATCATCTCGATAGCGGTCACGGACAAGAGTCCGGAGCGGGCTGCCGCCATGGCCGCGGCGTACGTCACCGAGCTCAACAGCGTGGTGACAAACCTGAATACTTCCTCCGCCCACCGCGAACGGGTCTTCCTGCAAGGGCGTTTGCAGCAAGTTCAGCAGAACCTCGAAGCGGACGAGAAATCGTTCAGCCAGTTCGCCAGCAAGAACTCAGCGATCGACGTCCCGCAGCAAGGTAAAGCCATGATTGAGGCCGCCGCTTCGCTGGAGGGCCAGCTCATCGCTGAGGAAACCGAGCTACAAAGTTTGCGCCAAATTTACACGGATTCGAACGTCCGCGTTCGAAGCATGGAAGCGGAGGTCGCCTCGTTGCGCCAGCAGTTGCAGGCGATGGGCGGTAAGGGCGCCGCGGATTCAGCTGCGGCCGGCGATCAGGATGGCACCAGCTTGTATCCATCCATCAGCGAGCTCCCGATTCTCGGCGTGACCTACGCCGATCTCTACCGCCGCACGAAAGTACAGGAAGCCGTCTTCGAAACGCTCACCAAGGAATACGAAATGGCCAAGGTCGAGGAAGCCAAGGAAACTCCCAGCGTGAGGGTCCTCGATCCGGCGAACATCGCCCAGCGGCCCTCTTCTCCGAACCGGCCACTGATCATCCTGGGCGGAGGCGCCCTCTGCTTTTTGCTCGCCTGCCTCTGGCTGATCGGCGAATCGAAATGGCAGCAGATTGACCCGAACGACCCAGGAAAATTACTCGCTCAAGAGATTTTCGGCACCACTAGAAACCAGATCGTGACGCTGTCGCATAGCGTCGCAAAACTGCGGCTCAAACCTGCCGCCGATCGCAACGGCGGCGCACCCGCGCAAGATTCTACGCCCGACATTTCGGGGAAGCGGCCCGGCAAAACCGTTCCGCACCCTGGCCAGCAAACCCATTAACCGGAGGAACCTCACAACATGAACTGGAAAGGCACGCACGTCCTGGTCACAGGAGGCGCTTCATTTATCGGATCAACTCTGGTGGATGCGCTGGTCGAGCGCGAAGCCAAAGTTCGAGTGGTCGACAACCTCAGCAGCGGCAAGTTCGAGAACATCGAAGGCCACGTGCGCTCGGGCCTGGTGGACTTTATGGAAGCGGACCTGCTCGATCACGGCGTCGCCGAAAAATCCGTCAGGAATACCGAAATTGCCTTTCATCTAGCCGCCGACCACGGCGGACGCGGGTACGTGGATTTGCACCAGGCCGCCTGTGCCGGAAACCTTGCGCTCGATGGCATGTTTTTCCGCGCCTGCCGCAAAGCCGGCGTGGAGAAAGTTGTCTACGCATCCTCCGGCTGCGTCTATCCCAATTTTCTGCAGACCGAGCCTGACCAAATTCTGTATCTGAGCGAAGACAAAGTTGGTCCGCCCTTCGACGCCGACAATATGTACGGCTGGGCCAAACTGATGGCGGAAATGACGCTGCAGTCCTACTACCGCGACTGGGGAATGAAATCCGCTTCCTGCCGTTATTTCACCGTGTACGGCGAGCGCGGCCACGAAAACCATGCCGTGATAGCGATGATCGCGCGTGCCTTCATCAAGCAGGACCCTTACATCGTGTGGGGCAACGGCCAGCAGATTCGCAATTGGACCTATGTGCAAGACATCGTCAGCGGCACGATCCGCGCCGCCGAGGTGATCGAAGACGGCAGTGCCGTCAACCTGGGCACCATGGAACGTACGCGGGTAATCGACGCGGTCAACGAGGTGATGAATTACACCGGTCACCACGCGCCCATCGAATTTCACCCCGAAATGCCCACCGGCCCCATGAATCGCGTGGCGGACAACGCCATGGCCCGCGAGCGCCTGGGTTGGGAGCCGCAGATGAAATTTGTGGACGGCTTGCACAAAACCATCGACTGGTATTTCCGCACAAAAAAACGCGAGGAAGTGGCCGCCGTGCTCAATCGCGTCCTCACCGAGCGCGATGCGGATGGAAGCCGTTCCCTGGAGAAGGTCGTCTCGGCTGACTAATGGACGAGCACGCCCAATTCGCCGAATCCCGCGGATCGCTGCATTCTGACGTCGGCGTTCATCCGATTCCGCCGTCTGCGCCGGACCGCGGGGCGGCGTTTCCTCCTGGCGCGTTCCCGGGATTGGGCGGTTCCGCCGAGCCTGCGAGTTGGAGCAAACGCCCAAAAGTCGGGCGTTACGCTTCAGATAATGGCTGGATGCAGGTTGCCTTTGCCCTCATCGACGCCGCTTGCGTGATTCTGGATGGGGCAATTGCGTTCGTGGCGCGATTCGCTCGCGGCGGACTGCACGGTTTTTTTACTTCCGGAAGCTTGCGCTTCAACTCCGATCTGCCCGTAGCGCGCTACATGGCGTTTCTTTTGGTGTACGCGGTTCTCGTGGTGGTGTTCTGCAAATGGTACGACCTATACCGCACATCGCGAATCCGGCGCTTTCGCGAAGAAGGCTCGGCCGTCTTCGAGGCCGTATTTCTTGCCACGCTCCTGCTGGCCGCCTTTGTTTTCGCCTCGGGTATTAAAGTCGTTTCCCGATTCGTCGTGGCCGCTGCTTTCTGCCTCAACGTGCTGGTCCTCACCGCGTGGCGCTACGCGCGGCGCCGCATCGTGATTCGCCGCGTGGCCGAGGGAATCGGCGCCCGCAACGCGGTGATCATTGGAGCGGGAGCCGTGGGGCGGGCCTTGGCGCGAGTTCTGGACAATAACAAGCTGCTCGGTTATCAGGTCAAGGGCTTTCTCGACGGCAAGCATCTGCAGGAACCTCGCGTTCTCGGCCACATCGAAGATCTGGTTCGCGTGGCGCGCGCCGAGTTCGTTGACGACGTCTTCGTCACCATTCCTTCGGACCGCGAACTCGTCAAGCGCATTGCCATCGAAGCGCGCACGAATCATCTGGCCGTCAAAATCGTGCCTGATTTTTACGACGGCCTTACCTGGAATTCGCCGATTCACCATGTCGGCGATTTTCCGGTGATCGATCTTTCTTGGCAGCCGATTCCCACGTTTTGCCTGTTTCTCAAGCGCATTCTCGACGTGCTGGTTTCCGCCGCCGTGCTGGTCATCGCGTCACCTGTGCTGGTGGCCCTTGCCATTTGGGTGAAGTTGGACTCGCCCGGGCCGGTGTTTTACCGCGCGCCCCGCGTGGGCAAAAAAGGCCGCATCTTCACCTGTCACAAGCTCCGCACCATGGTGCAGGAAGCGGACAGCCTCAAGGATTCCCTCCGCGATCGTAACGAGCGCAAAGGCCCATGTTTCAAAATCGCGCAGGATCCGCGCATCACGCGCGCCGGGAAGTTCCTGCGCAAATACAGCATCGATGAAGTTCCCCAGCTCTGGGACGTGCTGCGCGGTGAGATGAGTCTCGTGGGTCCACGGCCCCATCCCGTCGACGATTACGAAAAATATGATCTCGAGCATCTTCGCCGCCTCGACGTGAAGCCTGGCGTCACCGGCCTGTGGCAGGTCACTGCTCGCCAGGATCCGTCGTTTGAAACCAATCTGCGCCTCGACCTTGAGTACATCGATCACTGGAACCTGTTGCTCGATTTCAAAATTTTGCTGAAAACGGTTTCCGTGGCGTGTAGCGGGACAGGGCAGTAACCGCCGTGGGCCCCGCGTTTCTGGACAGCAAAGTGCGCCGGCGGTTTGGCGCCGGGTTTTGGGCGCTAGCGGATCAGGGCGCGGTAAGCCTCGGAAATTTCATGACCCAGATCATTTTGGCTCGTAGCTTGTCTCATTCTGCTTACGGCGTTTTCGCGCTGATCTTCGGCGTGCTGTTGTTTCTCTTTACCTGCCAAAGCGGCCTGATCGCTTATCCGCTCTCTCTCGATGGCGCTACCGTTAGTAAAGTGGAACTGCGCAAGATTGCTTTCGCTTCTGCATTTCTTACTTTGTTGTTGGCTGTCCCTCTCTCTTCACTCGTGATCGGCGCGACCTTTGTTCTTCACGTCGCCGCAATTACCTGGGCAGTGCTGCTGGCCATGCTGCTTTGGCAATTGCAGGAAACCTTCCGCCGCGCGCTCATGGCCCACCTCCGCCACGATTTGGCGATTTGGGGAGACACCTTGAGTTACGCGGGCCAGGCGGTTCTCATTTGGTTATTGGCACGCGGCGGCACACTCACATTGGAGCGGATCTTTCTGGTCATCGCGGTTACCTCCGCAGCCGCCGCTCTGTTGCAGTCGCTGCAAGTCGGTTGGTCGACCATGCCGTTGGGTGCGGCGCTGGCGACATCCCGCAAATTCTGGTCGCGAGGGAAGTGGGCGCTTCTATCGGGCATGAACGAATCGGGCGTCCGCCAAGTTTTCCCCTGGTTGCTCGCGCTGCTCTACGGCCCAGCGCAGGCCGCTTCCTTCCAGGCGGTGATGAACCTCGTCGGCGTCAGCCATCCCGTCACCTTCGGCACCGTCAATGTATTGGTTCCCGCAGCAGCGGAGGCCAAGCACCGCTCCGGGACGGCTGCGGCTTTTCGAACCTCCTGCTGGTATGGAACTCTCGCCGGGATTTTAGTAGTTCCATTTTTCATGGCTCTGCTGATCTGGTCCCGGCCGGCTCTCGCTCTGTTTTACGGACACCATTCGCCGTATTTGACCGTCGGTGCCAGCCTTCGGCTTGCCAGTGTTGCGTACATCTTCGCGTACTTTGCCGGTGTGATCGTGGCCTTTTTATACGGTGTCGATCGCGCAAAGTTTGCATTCGCTGCCAGCATCGGGGGCACATTGTTTGCCATTCCTCCGTCCGCCTACTTGATTTGGAAGTTCGGCGTTCCGGGCGCCGTTGCTGGGATCTTGTTGGTTGCAGCAGGCAAGTTCCTCATCGGCGGAGTTCTTTCGGAGCGAACTCTGAGGGCGGCGGCGTTCGCTGCCGCTCCGCAATCGTCTTCGGCGGAAGCCTCCGCTGGCGGATCACCCCGAGCGGAAGGACGCTCCGCAATTCGGCTGGAGAATGGCAGGATGGGGGAAAACTGATGGAAGCCAGACCGGCCACGGCGGCCTCCGCGCCAGATGCCTGGAGCGGTGTGGCTTTTTTTCTTTTGGTCGGCTACTGCGTCATGGGCCGTAGTTTTGCCTATCTGGGCATTCCGGCGTGGCACGTTTTCATCGCAGAACTGGTCCTCGCTGCTTTTCTGCTGGCTGGGCCAGTCACGGTCATGGGGCCGTGGATAAAATTGGCGCGGCGAATTGCGCCTTTGAAAAAAATCGCCCAAGTTTACTTTTTGCTTCTTTTGTATGGCGTCTTTGAAGTGGCACGCGGCGTTACACTGGGTCATCCGCCATTAACCTCTCTTCGCGACTTGGCATTCGATTACTACCCTCTGTTTCTTTTGCTTGGATTATGGCTTGGCTTCTCGCGTCCCGGGTTTTCGAGGAGGTGTTTTCGGATTCTGGCGTGGTTCAATGCGATTTATGGCATTTGCTACATCCTATTCTTGAATCGGATCACCTGGATGTTCCCCGGTGTGTCGCAACGAGTCACGCCGGTAGCGATTTTCGGATTGCCCGAATTTTCTTTCGTGATCCTGCTCGGTCTTCTGGCTTTGGAGCCCGATCTGAAAGCTGTCTGGCATCTCCTGGCTATGAACGCCTTTGTGCTTCTGGGCATGCAGATTCGGGCCGAATGGTTCGGTTTCGCGGTTGGCCTTCTCGTGTGGGGCTGGCTGACCAAACGTCTTTGGCGCATGGCTGCTGGTGGCGCAGTGATCGCCTTGCTTCTTGCCCTGATGGCTGTAGTGAATCTTAAGATTCCCGGTCCTGCTACGCGAGGCAGTCAGGAAATTTCTGCAAGGGACTTAATCGGTCGCGCCGTCGCCCCCATCGATCCTGCCCTGGCTGAGAGCTACACATCCGACTATCGGGTAGATATCGGGACTACCGTGTGGCGCACGGTTTGGTGGGCCGCTATATGGGAAGCCGTCAATCAAAGCCATAAAACCGCCCTGTTTGGGATGGGCTACGGTTATTCCCTGGGTGACTTGGTTCCGTACCTCGAAGGGGACTTTATTCAGAGTCCTCACAACGTCTTTTTTTACGCGCTCGGCTACACCGGTTGGATCGGCGTGACGATATTCGCGTTGTTTCAAACTGAGCTGGTCCGCTTGTTGTGGAAATGTTGGCGCAGGACTGGACGTGCCGTCGGAATTATTTTGTGGGCGGCAATGATTGCCTTTGCGCTGTTTACGCCCTTCTTTGAAGTACCTCAGGGGGCGATCCCGTTTTACATCATCACCGGTTTTCTCATCGGGTCATCTATGGCTACCAAGCGGCGGAAACTCCTAATCGCCGGACCGATCTCTGATTTATCTACCGGAGGAGAAGGATGATTGTTGCGCGTCAGTCTGCGCTCACAATTCCTCTGTTCCGGTCGCGTGCCGAAGGGCTCGTAGCATGAAAATTCTTGTCGTTCACAACAAATATCAGCAGCCCGGCGGCGAAGATGAAGTGTTCCGGCGCGAAACGGACCTGCTTCGGGCCAAAGGGCATTCGGTCATCGAATATGCGCGCGACAACCGGGAAATTGAGCATTACGCGCTGCTGCGCAAATTGACCCTCGGTCCCCGCACCATATGGGCGCCGGATTCAGTTCGCGAGATGCGCGCCATCTTGGCGAACGAGAACCCCGTGGTCGCTCATTTTCACAATATTTTTCCATTGATTTCCCCTGCTGCCTATTACGCCTGCGCCGCAGCTCATGTTCCAGTCGTGCAGACGCTGCACAACCCCCGTCTGCTGTGTCCCGCTGCTACGCTGTATCGTGATGGGCAAGTCTGCGAAGAATGCGTGCGCAAATTCGTGCCGTGGCCGGCCGTCTTGCATAGCTGCTACCGCGGATCTCGAACGCAATCCGCCGTGGTTGCCGCGATGCTCGCGGCTCATCGCGCTTTCGGCACATGGAGCGAACGGACCTCGATGTACATATGCTCGACAGATTTCTACCGTGACAAATTCATTGAGGGCGGCTTGGCGCCCGAGAAAATATTGTGCAAGCCGCACTTCGTCCCCGCTGATCCCGGCATCCGAACAGGCTCCGGAGAATACGCGCTCTTCATCGGTCGGCTGGCGCCAGAGAAAGGGGTACAAACCGTCATCGACGCGTGGCGCAGGTTTACTTCGCGGCCGCTCAAAATTCGTGGTGAAGGCCCCTTGCTGTCGCAGGTGCAGCAGATGCGCGATGCGCTGCCGGGTGTCGTGGAAATCGTTCCCAGGATTGCAAGAATGGATCTTTTTCGCCTCCTAAAGGGCGCGCGTTTTTTGGTTTGGCCTTCTTTGGGGTACTACGAAACGTTCGGCTTGGTGGCGATTGAGGCCCTCGCGTGCGGTGTTCCCGTTCTCGCTTCGCGTATCGGCGTTATGCAAGAAATCATTCAAGACCGGCGCACCGGCCTGCACTTCACTCCGGGAGATTCCGCGGATCTCGCCGAGAAAGTTGAGTGGGCTTGGACTCATCCGGCTGAACTGCAGGTCATGGGACGGAACGCCCGCGCCGAATATGAATCGAAGTATACCAGCGAGTCCAATTACGAATTGCTGATGGGAATTTATTCGAAGGCCATGGGTGACCGGAAAACGCTCGGCTTTTCGCCATATCCTCGGCCGGCGGTGTCTTTGCGTAAGCAAGCCTGACGCGAAAAAGGAGAGTGTAATTGTTCGCTTTCGATGAATACGAATCTTACGCGACGGCTATGTCGCTGGGAGTCCGCAACCTGCTGATCAATGGCCCTGCTCTCGGCTGGAAAAAAACCGCCGGCAAGATCATGCAGCCCATCAATTCGTATACGCGATTTCCGGAGTACTTCTTTTTCGGCGAATCGATCAAACGCTACCTCGCGAGCACCTCAAAAGACGTCCGCCCGCGAGTTCTCGACGTGGGCAGCCCCAAAATGTTCGGACTGGGCCTGGCGAGGTCGTCGAACGTCGAGATCGAAATGACAGACATTAGTCCGCTCAATATTCACGAGTATCGCGTGATGTGGAATGCCGTGCGGGCTCGAGCAAAAGGCACGGCGCGATTCAGCATTCAGGATGCCCGTTCACTCGCCTACCCCTCTAATCAGTTCGACGTTGTCTACTCGATGTCCGTGCTCGAGCATGTGGACGGAACCGACGGCGATACCCAGGCTGCGACAGAACTTCTTCGCGTACTCAAGCCGGGCGGATTGCTGATATTCAGCGTTCCGTATGGAAACTCGTACGCGGAACAAAAGCGCACCGGATTTCGTGGCGCGGTCGAAAAGCGCCGCGATAGCGTCCGTTATTTCTTTCAGCGCATTTACGACTGTCGCGCATTGCAAAATCGGCTGTTGTTGCCTCTGCGCTCCGTACGGATCCTCTCCCAATGGACCGTCTGGCGCGCCAGAAAATCGGTGGTAAGAACTTGGGCCAATCTCGGCGAGAACGCCAATGGCCTGCTCGGTTTTCTGAATCCGTGGCTCTCGTTTTCGGTAAATCGCGCGGCGAGCGGGCTGCGACCCGCGATTCCCTGTTCCTACGGGGAGGTCTATTCATCGGCCGACGTATACGGCGATGTGATTGTTGCTGGCGAGAAACTTCCATGAATCCTTTAACTCCTTACAACATGAGCCCAATTCGCGACAACGGTTTGCGGCCGATCGATCTGCCGCCTCTACCTCAGGAGCCGCTGGTTTCGGTACTTTCCGGAAATTGCAATTATGCTTCATTTCTCCCCGACGCCATCGAAAGCGTACTTGGCCAGACGTACGGGAACTTTGAATTCATCATTTGCGATGATGGCTCGACGGACGCGTCGCGCGCCATCCTGAATCGCTATCGCTCCGCAGACCCCAGAATCCAAGTCATTTTCCAGGAAAATGCCGGACAAGCCGCTGCTCTGAATGCCGCCTTCAGAGCCAGCCGTGGCGAAATTCTGTGTTTTCTCGATACTGATGACGTGTATGTCCCGGAAAAGCTCCAGCGCGTCGTCCAAACTCTGGCGGCAAATCCTGGCGTTGGATTGGTCGTTCACAAACTCGTACGGGTCAATGCGTCCAGGACCCGCAAACTCGGCGAAATTCCTCTTGTCTTTGACCTTCCCTCCGGCTGGTTAGGAGCGACAGCGCCGCTGGTCACTTCCTGGGCCCCTCGTGGTATACCCCCCTGTTCGGCGCTGACGTTGCGCAGAGCTGTCGCGCAGCGAATCTTTCCGCTGCGCCTCGGTTTGCGCACTTGCGCGGACGAACAGATCCGCGTTTTAGCACCGCTCCTAACCCCCATTTCCGCACTAGCCGAACCTCTGACTGAATACCGGGTGCATGGAGGCAATGCGATCGCGGTGCCCAAATTCACGGAGGCGCAGGCACGCCGCATGATGGAATACGACCACGAGGTCTGGATGGCATGGCGGGATTTCCTGATGTCTTCCTCATGCAAACAACCGATTCCACGCGAGCCGGCCGTGACGCTAAATAGTTATGCGTATGCCTGCATCCGGCGGGATCCGTCTGCCAGACGATTACGTCGTGCCTTTCTGAAAGGGCCGCAGTTTCGTGAGATGCCGGCGCTGCATCGTGTCTTCTGGAGAGTATCGTCCCTGCTGCCGGAGTGGGGATTCTCCAGGGCTTTTGCTTTTATGCATGGGCAGCCTGCGGCGAAGTTGTTTATTTCGCCCCTGCTACAGTGGATACGCGATCTCAGGGGAGAAAAAAAAGATGTCCATTACTCAACAGACGAGAAGCTTCGTGCGGAAAATGGCGAACCAGCTGGGGATTGAGATCACCCGGTACAATTCGATCTCGTCCGCCCGCGCGCGCCTGGCGCGTTTTCTGGAGTCCCACAAGGTCACTCTGGTGTTCGACGTGGGGGCGAACGTCGGGCAGTTCGGCAGGGAATTGCGCACGCTGGGATATCGCGGACGGATCGTCTCGTTCGAGCCGGTCTCCGCGGCGTATGAGCGCCTGAGCAAGGCTGCTTCGCGCGATCCCAATTGGATTGTGGCGCCACGCACGGCTATCGGCAGCGAAGAGGGCGTCATCTCCATCAACGTGTCGGAGAACTCGGTGTTTAGCTCGGTGCTGCCGGGCGCCAAGCTCCTCACTCGCATGGACTCGATGTCCGCGGTTGCCCGCGAGGAACAGGTTCCGCTGGCCACCCTGGATTCGCTGGCGCCTGTTTACATGAACCGCGGCGACATCTCCTTTCTGAAAATCGACGTGCAGGGTTTTGAGTATGAAGTGCTGCACGGCGCCGAAAGCATCCTGAGCGGGCTCTGCGGCGTGCAACTGGAGGCCTCTCTGGTTCCACTCTACCAGGGCGAGAAGCCGTTTCGCTTCATGCTCGACTTCATGGAGTGCAAAGGGTTCGAACTGCACTCCCTCGCTTCGGTGTTCGCCGACGATGCCACCGGCCGGGAGATCCAGCTGGACGCCATCTTCGTTCGCGGCGGCGGGTCCGGCTCACAGTGCGGGTGATTTGGTTCGGCGGCTTATTTCGCTAACCAGCCGGCTCGTTCGACCGTAACGCCCGACAACCGGCCGCCAGCCGAGTGATTTATCGGCCCGGCCGCTCACGCACCAACGCGGAGGACGCTGTCCGCTATCTTCACCATCACAGGCCAACTATGCCACCCTCCCCAGCACTGGAAGGCACCTCCGAGCCGAAATCCTTCTCCGTTCTGAACGTGCGCGTGGACGCGGTGCAAATTCCCGGCGCCATCGCGCGAATCGAATCCTGGATCGCCAAGGGGGGCCGCTGCCACTATGTTGCGGTCACCGGCATGCACGGGGTCACCGAAGCGCAGCGCGATGCGAATCTGCGGAGCGTGCTCAACGAGGCCGATCTGGTTGTGCCGGACGGCATGCCGCTGGTCTGGCTTTCCCGTCTGCGCGGCTTCGGACTGAAGCGGCGCGTGTACGGCCCCGAGCTGATGCTTACCTTTTGCGAAGAAACCGCGCACAAAGGCTACCGCCATTTTCTCTACGGAGGCGCGCCGGAAGTTTGCGATCAGTTGACGGCCACATTGCAGCAGCGTTATCCGGGCCTCCGGATGGTCGGCACGTACTCGCCGCCCTACCGTCCGCTGACCGCGGAAGAGAGCGCCGAAATCGTCGAGATGATCAACCGTGCGGCGCCGGATGTGGTCTGGGTCGGCTTGAGCACGCCCAAACAGGAACGCTGGATGCATGAGCATCGCAAGCATCTGAAGGTTCCGGTGCTGATCGGCGTGGGCGCGGCGTTTGACATCAACTCCGGCGCGAAGAAGCAGGCGCCCAAGTGGATGCGCGAGCACGGCCTCGAATGGCTTTTTCGCCTGCTGCAGGAGCCGCGCCGGCTGTGGCGGCGCTACCTGGTGTGCGGCTCGCAATTCGTGTTTCTGGTGCTGATGGAGATGCTTGGCGTCAGCCGCCCGAACCTCACCCGGGCTAAGCCAGCTGCGCGCCCGACCTCTCAAGCCGAGCCGCAACGCCGGTCGTAGCCGCTTCTTTCGATCACTTCTAGCGACCGCCACCGGAAAAAGAAAATGCACCGGGAAGTTCCGCCCTTGCATGTGCGCCATCGTTTGTTTTCTATGACTTACGTGTGTGCACGGTCGATTGAGCGTTCCGCCCCTGGAAGCGCGATTTTTGGCGCGCGAATGGTGTTCCAGCATCGCGCGAAAAACCCGCAATCCGGCTCGCGGACTCCGGCGCATTCCATCGGAAGCCGCACTCCGGAGCGAAACCGGTCTTCGCGGTCCGAATCGAGAAGGCGTGAAGGTTACAGGCGAGCGCTCGGTGGTCGATAGCAGTAAACTCTCGCCGACGGCTGGCTTGTCGCTGGAAAATAGAGCAAAACAGTGCACCGCGACGTTCCGGGTAGACGCGCTCCCGATCGTTTGTTTTCTATAGCTTAGGTGCGTTTCTACTCGGTTGACTGTTCCGGGTAGAAAACGGCCGCCACGGGCGACTGGCGGGCAGTTTCCGGAGCGCAAAACCGAGAAGCCCGCGCGGTCGAAGCAGCGCGAGGACCGGCGCCCTCTGACGCGCCTGTTTACGCGGAGATCAAAAGCCCACCCCGCCACCGGGGGCGCGGCCAGGAAGCGCGCCAAAGCGGAGTTGTCCCCGCGGCTGTCAGCAGCCGCTGCGGCGACAAATTGATTTTCGGCGCGCATGGCGACTGACCAACCTTAGCAAATTTGGCAGGACAGGTTTCTACTGGCCGGAAGTACAGGTGAAGGACAGGGCGAAGCGTTGGAAGAATATGCAGGGCGCTGAACGAGGGCGCCGGCGTGGGCCCGAGACTGTATCGTGGAAGGGCTTACATTTCGACACGCATGCGCCGGTGCGCCCCGGGATTCGCCGTGAGAAAAGTGCTCCCGTCGTGGCAACATGAGCCGACCCTGCGGGTACGGCAAGTGTGCCGCCATGCTATTGTTTACCTGAACGACGCCCGGGTGGCGGAATGGCATACGCGGGGGACTTAAAATCCCCTGACGCTCACGCGTCGTGTGGGTTCGACCCCCACCCCGGGCACCACTCAGACTCGAACCACCATTCACGTGACGATCCTTGTGCGCGTGTGACGGAGACGAACTTCCCGTCGGATTGCTTCGCGATGTGTTCCTGTGACGCGAACAACGCCCGCGATATATTGCTGCGTGACGTACACAGATTGTATTATCCGGGACAAATGCTTCGCAGAAGGCGGCGAGAATTGTGTGAGCCGCCCGCCGGGACATGGGCTCAGCAGATGATGAGCGCAGGCGGAGTGCAGTCAGGCGGCCCCGCACCGGTTCCTCAGGACTTGATTGAGCAGCTTTCTCAGACTTACGGACCGAGGTAGCGATGAAGAAACTGTGGCTCAAGCTCGCCATCTTGTTCGCCATGGTCGGGTATTTGGTCGCTATCGCGCTGTACTTTGTTGGGTACAAATGGCAACCTTCGATACCGGAGGTTCTCGCGATTTGTCCTGCAAGTGCCCTGACGATGATTTCAATGACGGACCCATCGTTTGGCGCGATGGCGGTGATAGTAGCCCCGCTTAACGCGATCCTATATGGGATCGCGGGGCTTCTGATCGGCCTAGGCGTCGAAGGCATTGCAAAAGGGAAGTCAGACCGGGAAACAGGCTGACGTACGTGTACGATGCAAGCCATATAGCTACGACGCCTTACGGCAACGGAGCGTTGGTGTTTACGTGCGTCAACGCGAGTGGAATGAGGCGGGCGGCCCAGGTCGTGGATTTTTGATGTCCCGGGTGCCCAGCACTCCATGCGTAAGTGTGGGGCTGTTGCGGCCGTGACGCGGGGGCGGGGTGACGGGTGCGCGCTCTTTCGAACCATGGCGGCCGTAGATTCGCTTGAGCCGTTTAGGCATGACGAAAAAGCCCCACGCTCGCGAACCGAGCATGAGGCATCCTCCAAACATACTCCTGCGCGACGTGGCGAGATGGCAGTATCTGCGACGAATGCCGCAGAAGGCGGCGAGAATTGTGTGAGCCACCCGCGCGGAAATTATACCCGGGCCGACTGTTAATTTTGGCCAAATTCAGAAGTGGGCGAGAGACAAGTTCGGAATTTGATGCTTGCGGTTTTCTACTTTTGCCGGACGAGAGGCGATGCCTATGCAACATACAAGTAAAGAAGGTGCGAAGACAAAAGTGTACGGTCTTTGGTTTGTACGCGAGCGAAAGGAAAGGGAAGGCATAGAGCTTTTGATTGGAATGTATGAAACCGAAGCAGAAGCCAAAGCGGCGATCGACCGCTTGGCAGGCAAACCCGGATTCGTGGATTTTCCAAACGGTTTCCAGGTCCACACGTACGAACTCGGTCGAGACAGTTGGGTCGATGGCTTCATCGAGGAGCCGAATGCGGTGAAAAGACGCTAACGCAGGAGCCCCTCTCGCCAACGGCAGGTATGCCTACGACGTTGAGATGAGCATTGTCTACCACTACGATGGTGTCTCCTCGCATATCTTGCTAGACATAACTTGTTCGGCTGCGACTCCGGGCAAATTCACCGGGCGGGTGAACGTCCGTTGCTCCGTGCATACGAAGACGCAGTTCCTCGATTGGAACTTCCAGCGCTGCGAACTGCTCCAGAGCTTTGAGCTGGCCGTAGACTCGCTTGGGGCTTTGGCATGACGAAAAAGCCCCACGCTCGCGAACCGAGCACGGGGCACCCTCCAAACATACTCCTGCGCTTGTGGTGGATGGTAGTATCCGCGACGAATGCTTTGCAGAAAGCGGCGAGGATTGTGTGGGCCACCCGCCGATCAGCTGATTTACGGCAAATCTCAGCGTGTGACATTCAGGCAGGGGAGCTAGCGGCGCAAGCAACGGGTATATAACTCCAAACGTGACGGGGACGAAAAGAGGGAGTAGACTTCCGCTCACTGGAGGGGAAAATGTCACCTGAACCGAAATTGATACCCCCTAAGAACGGGCAGCGTGTGCAGACCGCCCAGCGGGAAGGTGTTTTTGAAATCGTGGGAGTCAACGCGCTCATGCAGACGGCGAATATTCGATTGGTAGACGGAAGCGCACCGGTCATACCCAATGTGCCGTGGACTTCCTTGAAGGTGCTGGAGAAGAAGTAAGCTTTTCTGCTGATCCTCTTTCGGCATTCGCCCGCGCCGAACTGGCGCTGGGGCAAACGGAGTGGGTGTCTTCCGCACGCGTTCCTCGATCCAAGCGACCGCTCGTTGGTCCGCATGTAATTGCTGAGAGTCGCGTTCGAGTCATGCGACGTGGCGCAGGGAATTGCCGGATGCCTGGCGTTGCGCGTTCCGTTGTATCATTCGGTGACATGGATTCGACCGCTAAGAAGCTCAAGCGCCCCATCACACATTGGATTGGCGAAGGCGGAGGATGGCTGCTGCGGCGCGTGGTAAGCGTCCTAGCCGCCACTGGGCTGACGCCCAACACCTTCACGTTTCTGGGGCTGTTCGTAAACTCCGTGGGCGCGGCGCTTTTCGCCATGGGCCGCTTTCACGATGCGGCTATCGTGCTGTTCATTGCCGGATTTCTCGACATGGCGGATGGACAAGTGGCTCGCCGCGTCGGCCGGGTGACCGCCTTTGGGGCGTTTCTGGATTCCACGCTGGACCGCTATTCCGATCTGGCGCTGTATATGGGCTTAGTCGTTTACTTCACGTTGATCCACCGGCCGTTCTACATGGCGCTTGCGGCGGTGGCCATGGCCAGCTCGTTTATGGTCAGCTACTCGCGGGCGCGCGCCGAGTCGCTGATCCAGTCCTGCAAAGTGGGCTTCATGGAGCGCCCCGAGCGCCTGGTGCTGTTGATTCTGGGCGGCCTGTTCAACCGGATGGCGCAAGTTCTATGGGTGATCGCCACAATCTCCACGATTACGGTGATCCACCGCGTGTACTACACGTGGAAGGAACTGCGCGCCGGGCGAGCGTTACCGGACGCCAGCGTGTCGCAGCCTCTTTGAGTGGTGCTTCGCTGCTTTGAGGATCCGGGGCTTTACGCCGCAAGGTGGGCTTTTGCCGCTGAGGTCACGCCGCTTTGCCGGTTGAGTTCACCAGCACCCAAGCACGCGCGCATGTCTGGTCGCTATTGGCAAAGACGCGCACCTCGCCGGGCATGATCGCCCCAAATCCTGTGACGAGGCGTTTGATCCAGTCGAAATCCGTAACCACGGCCATTTTTTCCCATTGCCCAAAATGCCGGATGGTTTCCTTGACGTCTTCCCAGATGGCTCCCGGCTCGAGGCCCGCGAACTCAGGTCCAAGCTCGTAATAGAACTTCACTTTTTGGTGGTTCTTGAACACTCTTTCGACCTCGGGAACCAAAACTTGCTCGTAGTCCGCCCTGGTTACTTGGCCCTTCGCCGCTACGGCGATCACGTTGTCCGGGAAACCCTGCAGGCGTTCGATCATTGCGGCCTCCTCCGTCGCAAACTCCTATATACCATTGGATGTTCGCGGCGGCAGCAAAGCTACGAAGCCACGTAGTTTGGCGCGGCGTTCAGAGGCGCTTGTTTTTCCGCCGGGCGCGGAGTTTCGAGCCCGCCGAAGAGCTAGCGCGGATGGTTCGCGGCGTGGGCGAGCACGAAATCTTCGACCGGGGCGGAGACGATTTCCTGGACGCGCTGGCGGAGAGCGTCTACATCGGAGCGCGCGAACTGCGCGGTGTCAATCGTGTCGTGCAGGTAGACGGTGATTTTGCCGGGACGCAGCATCCAGTGGCCGGTGCGGAAAACTTCGTAGGAGCCGACGATGCTCATGGGCACGATGGGCACGCCCGCTTTCTGCGCGATGCTGAAGATTCCTTTTTTGAAGGGCTGCACGTGCCCGGTGCGCGTCCGCGAGCCTTCGGCAAAGGCAATCAAGCTGATGCCCGAATCGAGCGCGGCGCGCGCGCGGTCGGACATAATCTGCAGCCCTTCGCGGCTGGGCTTGTCCGGCACCGGCACATTTCCGAAGCGGCTCATTAGCCAGCCGTACACGGGAATCTTAAAATGCGATTCCAGCTCGAACCCGCGCACGAATTGCGGAATCGCGGAATAGATCACAAACGGGTCAAAGACGTTCACGTGATTGCAGATGAAGATGCTGGTGCGCGTGGGATCGAAGCCTGGCGATCGGCGAACCTCGAATTTCGCTCCCGCGAGGCGAATGATGTTGCGGGAAAAGGCGCGCTGCGGCCAATCGTTTTTGCGCGGATCGATCGCCGCGCCAAGCGCCGTGAGAAACGGGCAGATCACCAGGAAATGAATCCAGGTGACGGTCCAGAAGAAAAGCGAGCGAAATACCAACCAAGCGTGGCGCGCGGCGGACTCCGTGCTTTTTCCGCTCACGCCACCACATCCAACGCGGCGGGCAGAATTTCCAGCGAGCGGCATTGCAGGGTCAGAATTTCGCCGTCTACCATCACGTTCACGGGCCCGCTAAGATCCAGCTCGACGCGTTCCGCAGCGGCGCGTGACGCCAGCCGGTGCTGAATGTGCGTCCCGGAAAAAAGCCGCGGAAAAAGCCATAGCAGGCGCAGCCGCCCGATGGGGCTCCAGCGGACGTATTCGATTTTCGCGTCGGTGGGATCGGCGTGCGGCGCGATCATCATTTTGCCGCCGGTGAATTTGCTGTTGCTGAAGGTGAGAAACAGGCACTCGCGGCGATCCCAGTCGATGGCCGCGTCCAGCCGATGCGCGAACGCGGAATGCCGCAAATTCAGCAACTGCGTCAGCACTCCCAGAATGTAGCCGAACTCGCCCAGGGGTTTGAAGCGGCGATTGGTGAGCGCGCCCACGTCGGCAGGGAAGCCCAGGCTCAACAAATTCAAAAAATAAATGTCGCCGTCGCGATGGCGCAAGCGGATCACATCGCAGGCGCGCCGCGTGCCGGCGGCCAGCGCTTCGATCGTGTGCTCCACGCCGCGCGTGGTGAAGTCGCGCAGAAAGGAATTGCCGGTGCCCAGCGGCAAAAATCCAAGAACGGGTTTGCCCCCCGTGAGCGCTTGGGGAAAAAGTCCGTTGATGATTTCAAACGCGGTGCCGTCGCCGCCGACGGCGAGGAAATTGCGGATGCCGCGGGCGTACGCGTTGCGCGCGAGCGTGGTAGCTTCGCCGGCCCGGGATGTTTGCGCCGTTTCCACATCCAAGCCCATCTGCCGCACGCGATCGATGGCTGCGTCCGAGAGTTTTCCGCAGCGCCCGCCGCCTGCCGCGGGATTGACGATGGCGTAGAAATGCCCGGTCACGCGCGTTCGGTCCTTTGCGCTGGGCGAAAAATCGGCGGAGGAAGGAGTGCTGTGCATCGGCGGCATCCGCTCACAAGTAGATGACGTGATGGCGGCCGCGATCCTTGCGAATCTGCTCCGCCAGATCGAGCCGCTTCACTTTCATCGACGCGGTGCGCGGAAAATCGCGATCCCAAACCAAGTAGCCGCTGATCCGCTTATAGTTGATCAAGCGGCGATTGCGCGCGTCGATATCGGCGGCTACTTCCGCGCCGAGCCGTTGGCCCGATTCCGGCGACGCCGGCAATTCGGCTGCGCCAGTTGGCGGAGCGGTGGAAGATTCCGGCACCGGCGCCGAATCGGCGTGTGCCACGAGAATCAATTGCTCGCCGACCATGGTTCGCTCCGGCCATAAATAATTTGCCGCGAACACGCAAAATTCCTTTACCGCGATGCCTTCAAAGGCCGCTTCGATGTCCTCAGGGTAAACGTTTTTGCCTTCCTCGGTGACGATCATGTTTTTCTTGCGGCCCAGGAGTTGCAGATGGCCGGACTTGTCGATGCGTCCCAAATCTCCGGTGCGCAGCCAGCCATCGACAATCGTTTCCGCCGTCATCTCCGGATCGTCGAGATAATGCGACATCACCGTGTTGCCACGCACGGCCACTTCGCCGACGCCCTCAGCGTCCGGCTCGAGAATATTCACTTCAATTCCGGAAAGCGGCTTGCCGACGGTGTCGGCGCGAAACGGTTTCAAATCGTTGAGCGTGATCACCGTGCCGGCTTCCGTGCAGCCATATCCGTTGCCGACCGGAATTCCCAGATCGTAGAAGAATTGAAGGGTGGAGGGCTCGGTGAACGCACCGCCGACGAAGAGCGCTTGCAGCTCGCCGCCGAATCCCTGATGGACTTGCTTGAGCAGCTTGCGGCTGAGCTTTAGTTTCGGGCGGCGGCGCGTGAACGCGCGGTTGATGCCGATCATCATGCGCAGCGCGCGGCGGCGGCCGCGCGGCAGCTCGTCAAACCGCTGCCGCAGCCCGCGTTCCAGAACCTTCAGCAGCATGGGCACCACGGTCATGTAGGTGATCTTGTAGCGCGTGAACGCTTCGCGAATGTATTCCGGGCGCAGCGTGCGCAGGTGAACCACCGTGGCCCCGCAGGTAAACGGACCGATGAAGCCGACCATGAAATCGATCGCGTGATTCGTGGGAAGAATGCTGAGGTATCGCACGCCCGGCGCGAACGGATAAAGCGCGGTCAGGGCGCGGCACTGTTCTAAATAGTTTTCGTGCGTCAGGACGCAGCCCTTGGGACGCCCTCCGGTGCCCGATGAGTAGACGATGCACGCCGGATCGCGGCGCTTGCGCGGAACAAAGATCGGCGGGCGCGGATCGTGAAAATTTTCCCAGCGCCTGGCTCCCGCCAGATCGGCGCCGGCAGGCGCTTCGGTGACCAGCACGAGACGCGTGGCCAGCGAATTGAAATTGCCGGCCTGCGTAATGGCGCGCCACAGATGGTATTCGACGATTAAAACTTCGGCTTTCGAGTGCGCCAGCAGCTGAAGCTGTTCGTGCGCGGTCAACTTGTAATCGAGCGGAACCAATACTCCGCCGGCATAAAAAATCGCGTACGCCGAGATCAGCCATTTCGACTGGTTGGTCATGACGATCGCGGCGCGCGAGCCGCCTTGGAATCCGGCTTGTTGCAGGGCGCGCGAAAGGGGAAGCGCGGCCTGCTTGAACTGGCGATACGTAATGCGCGCGTTCTCGCGATCGCGGTCCGCTTCGATCAGGCAAGTTTCCTCGGGCCAGCGGTCGAGCGCGGCGCGCAGCGCTTCGCCCAGGCAGTTGTAATTGCGCAGATCGAGCATTAGAAATTGGCCACAGAGGCACGGAGGCACAGAGGGATCGGAGCGATTAAAGTCAAAGGATGAACCTCTTGATGCCGTCGCGTAGCAGCCGAGAGTTGAAGTTTATCAGGAGGCCGATCCTTTTTTCAGTCAGTCGAAAGTACGTGAGAATCTGGGCATCGAACACCGGATCGAATCTTTCCACACTCTTGATTTCGACGATGACAGCACTTTCGACCAGCAGATCAAGGCGGTGCTCGCCCAGAAGGCGATTCTTGTAACGGATGGGAACGGGCAATTGGCGCTTGTAGCTGATTCCCGCGTCCTGAAATTCGATGCAGAGAGCCTCTTCATAAACCGATTCAAGCAATCCGGGGCCCAGGCCGCGATGAACCTCAATCCCGCAGCCGATAATCTTCTCCGTAATCTGGTTTACGTCTTCCATCTCTGCGTCTCTGTGCCTCTGTGGCTCATGTTCGGCTCATAGGCGGGACTGGATGCGCTCGGCAAGGGTGCGGAAATCGGTTACGCCTTGCAGCTCGTAATCGGGTAATTCGATCTGAAAATGCTGCTCCAAGCGCGTCAGCAGATCGAGCGCTTGCAGGCTGTTGATGCCGAGCTTTTTGAAAAAGTCATCGTTGGGGGCGAGCTGCTCGCGCGGCACGCGAAAATGCGCGGCGGCGAGGCTCAAGATTTCTTCCGTCGTTTGATCGAGTGTGTTCATAATTTTTCGCCGGATCGCGATTGCGATTTTACTTCAGCCTCGGGCCGAGCGGAGCGCTGAAAGGACGGTCCGCGTGCGCTCACGGCAAATAGGGCAGCGCGTCGGTGGATTCCACGAATTTCCGCAGACCAGCTTCGACGGCTGGACGCGAAAAAAGCTCGCAGAAGATGTCGATCTCCCGGCGTAGCTCCTCGCGCGGAACGGGCTTCACGAAGCGCTTGGCGGCGATGGCCGTTTCGCGATCGAACTTGTTCACTTGCGCAGCGGTGGCGTGCGCCACGCGAAGAGCGTCGCCTTCGCCGGCAATCTGGCTGACCAGCCCCACCGACTGCGCCTTGGAGGCGTTGATGCTGCGTCCGGTGAGCAGCAGATCGCGAACCACAGCGTTTCCCAGATCACGCTTCAGGCGCGGAATTCCGCCAAAGCCCGGAATCAAGCCGAGTCGCAATTCGGGAAAACAGAAGCGCGCCATTTTGTCCGCAACGATCAGATCGCAGGTAAGCGCCAGTTCGAACCCGCCACCGAAAACCACGCCGTGAACCGCCGCGATGGTGGTGAACGGGGCGGCGTCCAGCGCGTTCATCACTTTGTGAATGCGTTCCAGGAAACTGCGCACTTCGTGCAGGCGGTCCGCGGCCGGCATCGGCTTCGAACGGTTGTAAAGTTCCCGCAGATCGGCGCCAGCGCAGAAGCCTTCGGAGCGCGTGCTGGTGATGATCACCGCGTGTGCGTCTTTCTGCAAGGTATCGAGGGCGGCGATAAAGATTTCGAGCTCGGTCAGAGTGGCCGAGCCGATTTCATTGCACGGCTCGCGATGCAACGCCAGCTCCACCGTACCGTCCGCTGTGTTCCACGAGAGCGTCTTGCCGCGAAAGGATTTCATGCCGATTTTTTCCGGTAGAGCTGTTCGATTTCCGCGGCGAAGCGCGCGGCAATCGCGTCGCGCTTGAGCTTGCCCATCGTGGTGAGCATGCCGTTTTCCACGGTAAAAGGTTCGTGCACCACGTGAAACGCGCGAATCTGTTTGTAGTGCGGCAGGGCGGCGTTGATGGCGTCGAGTGCAGATTGAATGTGTGCGGGGTTGATTCCGTTGCTGACGTTGGTGGCGGCGTTTGAGCCGCTGGTTACGACCAGCGCGCTCAAATAGCTGCGCTGGTTTCCGATCAGCACAACCTGCTGCGCTTCGGGAATGTGCGCGGCCAACTCATGCTCCAAAGGCTCGGGCGCAACGTTGTGGCCTGAATTCAGCACGAGCAGGTTTTTCAGCCGCCCGGTGATGCGCCAGTTGCCAGCGGCATCGACTTCGCCCTGGTCTCCGGTGTGAAACCATCCACCCGCGAGCGCCTTGGCCGTTTCTTGCGGGCGTTGCCAATATCCGGGGAAAACGTTGGGCCCGCGCACCAGAATTTCGTCATGCTCGCCGACCGTCATTTCGATTCCGGGAACCGCCGGTCCGACGCGGCCGGGAACCGGGCGCCCGGGCACGTCCATGGTGCAGATCGCGGTGGTTTCCGTGAGCCCGTAGACTTGCAGCACGGGAATGCCAAGCATCATGAAGAAGAGCTGCGTTTCGGGCGCGAGCGGAGCGGAACCGCAAATCAAGGCCTTCACGTGGGGTCCGATGCTGGCGCGAATCGCCGGGAACATGATCGAGTTGGCGAGGCGGAGCGCGAGCGACCCCGAAAAGTCGCTTTCGCCGCGTTGGCGCTTCAGGTAGGCGCGAAACGCGCGCGAATACACTCCGGCCGCGAACCCACCGCGCGCGCGAATCGATTCTTCCACTTTGCGCCGCACGCGTTCGAGGAAGATCGGCACGTTGACGAAATAATGCGGGGCCGCAAGCTTTAGTTCTTCGGAGAGCTTGGTGAGATCGGTCGAAAGCGTGAGAAGGGAATTGCGCGACAGGCTGGTGAGCAGCAAAACGCGCGCCGCGGCAAAACAAAAGGGCGCGTACTGAAATACGCGCTCGGGGTCCTGACGCGCGCCCATCAGCTGGTCGAGCCGCGCATTGGTGCAGCCGAGCATGAAGGTAATGTTGCGCGCCGTCAGCACGACTCCCTTGGGTTCGCCCGATGTGCCGGATGTGTAGACGATGGTGACCGCGTCATGATCGGCGTGGCGCACGGGCGGCGGACCTTCGACGCTTTTAGTTGCGGAAGCGAAAACTTCATCGAATAGCACAACGGGCGGCGCGGCGTTTCCCACGGCGGCTACAGTGGTCGCGAAAGCAGCGTCCCCGCAGCAGGCCAGGGAAGGCGTCGCGTCGCGCACAACGGCTGCAACTTCGCCGGGGACCTGGCGCGGATCGAGCGGCACAACGATGAGGCCTTCGCTCATCAGCGCCAAATCCAGCGCAACCCAGCGAATGCTGTTCGGCGCGTATAGCGCGCAGCGGTCGCCTGGACGCAATCCACGCGCGCGAATAAATGCTCGCGCTTGCGCGACCATCGACAGTAGATCGCCCCCGGTGACAGAAACGAGTTCCCGGCCGTCGCGCACTTCGGCGAGCACCGCCTGCGCTGCCGCGCGTTCGAGCCGGGCAAAAATTAGTTCGAGGAAGGTCATGCGACCAGTGCTCCGCTATGCTCCTCCAGCAGCTTCGCAAGCAGCGGGCTGAGCGGCGGCAAATATTCTTCCCACCCCAGCACGCCGGTGCGCACGGGAAATTCCGGATAGCGCCGCGCCACGTGTTCTTCGAAGTACACGCCCATGCGCGCCATCAGCCGCAAATTGACGGCGACAACCTGCGCCATCGATTCACGAATGGCGTCTGATTCGGCATCCAGAGCGCGAAGCGCCGCCACGATTTTATCGGCGAGCTCCGGCTCATCGACGTTCATCAGCAAATGTTCGTGGCCGCGCTGGTGCATCAGGTTGCGTATGCGCTCATCCATGGTGACGCCCGCGGACGCCACGCCGGCGGGCATGGACGTAACGATGGCGTGGAAACGCGACGAAAGCACGCGATGGCACGCGCGCAAAATGCTCACCAGTTCGAACATGTTGTACTGGTCCGCCGCGAATACGGGCGCTCCGCCGAGTTTCGCGGCCACGCGCTCGCAGGCATCGCGGTCGAGCTTTTCCATCGCGATCATCACCGGAAACACGGAGCAATCGCGCCGGTACTGCGCCACGCCTTCGGCCATCGCCGTCAGATATTTTTCGTAGGCGGCGTCAACGTCGCGTCCGGCACGGTGAAAATAGATTGTGCGGTAGTAGCTTTTCTTGTAGGCGCCCGCTATTGCGTGCGCGAACCACTTTCCCAGCGAGGGCTTCACCGGCCACCAAAATGGGTTGATGGCGCAGACGGCAAGCACCGGAGTGTTTCCGTCCCATCCCGCGTCGCGCAACGCGTTGTCTCCGTATTCGGGGCCGAGCGGTTCAAATGTCCACGCGGTGTCGGCGCCCAGCTCCGTGGAAATTCCCAATTTCCCGAGCACTTCCTGCGACTCGGGATTGCGCGTGATTACCAGCGACTCGCGGCAGTAGCGCCGGCACATTTTCTGCAGCAGCGGATCCATCGCGCCCGCTTCTCCCCCGTAGGCGACGCTGAGCTTGTTTTGCGCCGAAGCGATGCCGAGCGCGCCGATCATCATGGCGGTGAGCGCGCTGGCGAATTTGCTTTTGAACATCGAACCTTCGCAGGCGATCACGCCGTGGTGCTTGCGCACCTCGGAATGCAGGAACGGCGGAAACACGTCCGGCAGATGCACCTGCTGCGCGCCCCCGAAATAGCCGCGCGTGAGATTGAAATCCTGGGACATGACCGCGAACTCGACGTTGTCCGCGCCTAGAATCCGGCGCACCTGGCGAGTGATTTCCTCGACGCGTACGTCCGAGCCGGTGTTGCGCGTGCCGTTATATCCGGCGAACAGCAGCTTCAATTTCTTGCCCGGCTTCCAGCTTTCGCCAGCGCCAAGCATCCATTCCATTTTGTTGAGTTCGATCAGGCCGCTGACCCAGGCCTCGATCACCGAGTCCATGTCCATCATCGGCGCGGCTCCTGCGTAACGCCCGCTGCCGCAGCGGTTGACGACATGCCATCCGCGGCGCCGCTCCACTCGCGATAGTCGTACGTGAAATTATGCTCGCGGCTATAGCGCAGCAGCGGGAAGCAATACTGCGAGAATGGAGCGGGTTTTCGTCCCATTTCCGCGATCACGCGGCGGTTATCGAATACCGTATTCCACACCAGATAGGGCAGAAATACTTTCATCAGCGTGGCCAGCCCGCCAATCTTTCCGGCACGCCCAGACAATGCTCGAATCACTTTTTCCGAAGTTCCTTCGAGACTGGGCGCAAACACCGGCCCGCGCTTGCCTTGCGATTTGGCCAGAGCATCGGTCAACTGCACGAAGGTTTCGGAATCCGTGCCGGACGAAAGATGATAAATCTCGTGCGCCGGCTTTTCTTTCATGTGAATCGCGGCGATCGAATCGGCCACGTAATCCACCGGGACGATATCCAGGCGCGCGTTGGGCTGGAAGGGAAGCGCCGGCAAGCTGGCGAGAAACACAAACGCGCGCACCATCTCGAACTGATTTGTTTCCGGGCGCCGGCTATCGCCGAGCACGATGCTGGGGCGAAAAATCGTCCGCTGCACATCCGGCAGAAGCTGACGAACCATGTGCTCGCAGAATTTTTTGGTGCGGGCGTAGGGATCGTAGTCGGAACGCGACCAGTCGATCGACGAATCTTCCTCGACCACTTCATTCGAGCGCTGCCCGGCCACGGCCACGGTGCTCACGTGGCTGAAACGCGGCAGTCCGTGATCGTCCCGCGCGCGCTGCGCCAGCTGAATCATTTCCAGCGTGCCGCGCAGATTCACGTTCAGGCAGCTTTTTTCGGATTTGCGGTTGAGCGATGCCGCGCAGTGAATCACCGAATCGGTGGAGCGCACCAGCTCGCGGTAGCCCGCTTCGTCGAGCCCGAAGCGCTGCTCGGTGATGTCTCCGCGAAACACGCGAACGCGGGTGTGAAGATATTCCTCAAATCGCGCGGAATCGACGTGCAATTGCAGCCCGCGCCACAGCCGCGCGTTGGCTTCCTGCGCGTCGCGCGCGCGCACCAGCACGTTGAGCTGCGCGGACGATTCCGCAAGCAGATTTGCAGCAACATGCGCGCCGATGTAGCCGGTGCACCCGGTCAGGAAAATAGCCACGGTTCTTCGGAGATCTTTTCTGCGATCAGGGCGCCGCTGCCGGAGCGGAATTTGCCGTTCCCGCCGCGCGAGTCTCGGCGCAGGCGGTGAGCCGCACTTCGCGCCGCGCCACTTTTTCCGGTGCGCGTCCCTCGATCAGAGGATAGCACCACTTGCGCAGCGCCGGAATGTGCACGTTGATCCAGTAGTCCCACCAATCAATCGCGCGGGGATCGTAGCCGAAGGCATCGCGCTCTTCCGGCGGCAGAGCGGCGTCCAGCGTTTCGATGTTGGCGGCTTCAAACACGTGATTGTTGTGCAGGATGAACGGCTCGAAGAGCGACACCAGCTTGATCACCTTTTCGAGCTCGCGTTCCTGGCGCACCAGGGGAGAACGCAAGAAGGGAATCGGCTCCAGGCTGCGATTGATGATCTGTATCAGCATCTTCTGCGCCGGCGCGGAAAGTTTCTGGTAACGCGACTTGGAAACCGGAATGGCATCGAATTTCAGCCGCAGGCGGTTGGGCAAATCGTTCTGCGCGCGATAAAACTTCCGGTGACCCAGCCCGGTAAGTTCAATCGAGCGGCGCATGTCGCACGGGTTCACCACGGAAGTTGCCAGCTGATACATTGGCTGATGGCGCCGTTCGACCAGGGCGGCGGCGATCAACGTCATCCCCCGGGTCACCAGATCCACGGGAATCAGGTCCAGGCACTTGCTCTTGTTCGTCGGCAGCTGCCGGAAGAATGTCCCGAGAAGATAGGAAAGCGAAGCCGACGTGTTGACGCCCTCGTTCCACCCCACAAACGGCTGCCGCACCGACGATTCCACGATCGAAGGCCGCACCACGGCGATCGCCGCGTCCGGATTCGCATCCAAATAATCGCGAATGAGCGATTCGGAAATGCTTTTCGTCAGCGTGTAGGTGTTCGGCCAGCCCAGGTCGTTGGCGCGTCGCGTTCCGGCTTCCACCAGCGCCCGCCGGACCCACCGGACGCGGTTCTTGCGCAGTTGGTTATCGAGCGCCGCACCCTGCAGGTCTTTGGCCGCGTGTTCGCGTTCCAAAGCTTCGCGGCGGATTTCTTCCTTGCCTTCGGTGGTTTCGGCGCGGGCTTCCGTTTCGCGCACCAGCTCTTCCAGGTACAGCCGCTCTTTTTTAGCGTCGAAATCCGCAATGCCGCGCGGGCAATAGTTCCGCGGCAGCGATTCCAGTATGCGGCCGTCCTGCTGGCCGACCACGTAGCAAGTCGAGAGGTGCAGCAGCGCCGCGTGATGGCAGGCGCGGAGAAAATTCAGCAGGTGCACCACGGCGTCCACATTGGATGAAAGCGCATCCCGCAAATCCGGGTTGAAGTCGGTGAGCCCGGAGCTGTTGATGATCACATCGACGCTGCGCGCCAGCCGCCGCGCCGTTTCGGCATCGAGGCCAAGCCATTCCCTGGTGGCGTCGCCGGAAACCACTTCCACTTTCTCGCGCAGAAACTCGCCCAGGTCATCGCCATGCTGATCGGCCAGCGGATCGAACACCGGCGATTCGCGCACGATTCGCTCGAATCGCTCGAGCGCCGAGGCCGAGCGATGTCCGCGGATCAGCAGCGTTACGCGGCCAACATCCGGCACATCGTGCAGCAGATTCGCCAGCCACACTTTGCCGATGAATCCGGTGGACCCAATGAGCAGAATCTGCTTTCCGCGCAGCGCGCGACGCACCGACAGCGGGCCGCGTTTTTCCCGCTCATCGAAACGCACCACCGGAACCCGTGGATTCGCCGCCGGCCGTTTCGCCAAGCGTATCGCTTCGTCCAGCGCTTCCGGGCGTTTGCCGAATCCGAGATCGCGAACCAGCTGCTTTCGGGATATGCGGCCGTCCGGCTGATTCGAGCGCAGCTTTGCAAAAATTCCTCGCGGGCGGATCACCGGACTCACCAGCCGGCCGGTGGCCATCCCGCTGCGAAATTCCAGCCGGTTGGAAACGATGCGCCGCACACCCAGATGATTCGCCAGCGGACGCATGGTGTGCTCCAGCCCCTGGCTGACGAGCACCACGTCTTCACCAGCGGCCAGCGCCTCGCGGAGCTTGGCCACGCCGAGCTCTTTCAGCCGCGGCCGTAGAAAATATTGAAAGAATTCTTCGCCCAGCAGGTCCAGCCGGTCGCGGCTTTCGCCGCGCAATACGGTGTGCATCAGCCGGGTGGCCATCACGCGATGCGTCGAATAAAGAAACGGGCGGGCAATCGCCAGCACGCCCATGGCCCCGCGTCGTGTCCAGCGTTCCAGGAAAGATTGTGCGTTCCAGGTGAAAAAGGCGACCGGGCGGACAGCGGTCAGGTCCAGCAAACTGCCTTCCACGCGCCAGAAAACCGGCTGGTGATCTGCCGAAGGCTTGCCATTTCCGCGTGTTGCAGCGTGCGAATTCGAATTGTTGCTCGGGAACGAGGACATGAATGTGATCGAATTACATCGAAACAACGGCGAAAATAACACGCTTAGCTCGCCGCAAGCAAGCCGGGTGCCCGAATAGTACCGGCCAGTACTACTCGCAATCCGCCGCTCATCTATACCCAAGTCAGCAGGATAGCCGCGCCATCGAGACGCCGCGCGAGAATCGCTCACGCGGTGGCCGGGCGTGAACGGCACAGTCTCACGTAGCTATTTTATCCGCGAATGGCGACGTTGCGGCGCTCATCGTAGACGCGTGCCCCGGTCCGTTTCTGTGATGGTGTGGGGCTTGCCTGAGAGCACGTCGATTTCGTCCTGCACGATTCCGTTGGGCCACAGAACGCGCACCACGTCCACGCCCGCATCTTGACCGACGCCGATGCTCAGTCGCGTCGGCCCTTGTCCCATATACCCGGCTCCGCCCGTCAACTGATACGTTTGCCGCCGCGCACCGAAAAACGTCTGAATGGTTGCGCCGACGCCGCTTCGATTGTCCCGCGTGCCGATCAGCGCCAGTCGGAGTGTGTTGTTCTTGTCGCTGCCCACGCCTTTCAACAGCACTGGAGGTCCGCCGTTTTGCGTGATCAGCAGATACGTTGAGCCGTCGTCGCCAGTGAAAGCGACCACGCTGCGGGGGGCGTGCAGCTGAATTTTGTCGAGGCCAGTCTCGTGCGTCACGTCCCGAAAGCCAGCGAATGCTCCGTGGCCATCGCCGCCCAAATTCCGGAGCAACACGATGCGGCCTTCGCCGGAAAAAGTTTCGCCCACGGCGACCAAATCGATCCATCCATCGTGGTCGTAATCGACGGCCGCCAGTCCCCAGCCGCGCATCCACAACGGCCCCGGCAGCCGCACGCGCTGGAACGATTTCCCGTCAATATTTCGCCACAGGCTCAAGCCAGGAGACGACCAGTGCGTGAATGCCAGGTCCATCCAGCCGTCGTGATCGAAATCGAGCGCCACCGCGCCCGCTGAGGGCCCGGGCATTTCGCTGGCCCACGGCGCTTCGGCGAGAAACGGACCTTCGCGCTCATTCATGTAGACAATCGGCGCTCGGCTCCACCCCGTCACCACGAAATCCATCGCGCCGTCGTTATTCAGATCGCACGCCAGTGCGCCCACGGAAGGAATCGTGCCGCCAATCCCGGCCTGTTTCGTTGCATCCGAAAATTCGCCGCGCTCGCTGCCGCGCCACAAAACATTCCCCGGTGCGGTGGCGTGCTCCGGAAATGCGAACGGCTGCGAAGGATTGCGGAGCGCGAAGTTATCGAATCGCGTGGCGTAGAGGTCCAGATTGCCGTCGCTATTGTAATCGGCGAACGCCAGGCCAAGCACCAGACCGCGCGCATCGAGTCCCGCCGAATCAGTCGCATCGGTAAAAGTTCCGTCGCCATTGTTGTGAAACAGCTCGACGCCGTCCGCGAAGCTGACGGCCAGATCGAGATACCCATCGTTGTCGTAATCGCCGGTTGCGCAGCCCAGCGCGCCCTGAATCTGCAAGTTGGCGGCCTTGGTGACGTTCACAAAATGCCCGCGCCCGTCATTGCGATACAGCGCGGCGCGCCCGTTTCCATCGGCATCGGCGAGAAATATATCCGGGCGGCCATCGTTGTTGTAATCGAACACACACGCGCCGCTGCCGGCAAACTTGGAAAGAGTGTCGGGGCTGGATCGTTGTCGCGCCCGCGCCGCTTGGGCCAATTCTCTCGCTCGCTCGGAGCGGGTTTCGTGCGCCCCCGGTCGCGCGATAACGGCGGCAGCCGTAGCTGCGTGCCAGGGCAGCCCGGAAGTTTCCGTTACGTTCACAAAATGAATCGGAATCGCAGCGGGTGCGGGTTCCGCCGACATGCGCATTGGCTGCGCCAGCGAGTACTTTCCTTGTTCGCCGTATGCGGCGCTGGCAGGCCTGCCGAGACCCGTTTCGGTCAGCTGCTCCGCGCGGTTCAAATGTTGCAGCGCTCCATCGACTTCGCCGGTATGCCCTTCGGCCTGCGCGATCCCGAATTCCGCCGGCAAATCGAATCGATCGAGATGGATGGCATTGCTGAACGATGAAATTGCTTGCGGATATTGTTTCGCTTGCAGGGCGAGCGACCCGATCAGGTATTGCGTTGCGGCGTCATGCGGATCGATGGACGCCACTTTCTGAAAATCCTGCAACGCGATGCCGTCGTTGCCGGCTGCTTGTTCCACCAGCCCCAGATTGAACCAGGCGCGCGCATTCTGCGGGTCGCGCTGCGCGGACTTCGCCAAAATATTGTGCGCATCGTTCAGCCGGCCGATGTACAGCAGTGCGATGCCCATATTCAGGCAGCCGGTGTCGGAAGCGGGATTCATCACGCAAGCAGTTTGAAAGCGGCCCAGTGCTTGCGCGAACTCGTGCCGGTCCATCAATGCCAGACCAACGTTGTTTGCGCGAAAAGCGCCAGTGAAGATGTCTGTGGCACTTGTTTGCGGGAGCCGAGCAGGTTTTTCAACGCGGCGAACCCGCTTGCGAGGCACGGGACGTTTTCGATGCTGCGCCGCTGCGGCGATCCCCAAACCGCAAACGAGCCCCACGCACGCAATCCTGAGGAGGTACTTGCGGCAGCCCATGCCTACGTGCTGTGCTCCGCATGCAGCCGGGTGTGGACCACTTGCAAGATGTTGTCGCGCCCGACCATGCCGATAATATGCCCGTCCGATACCACCGGCATCTGGTTGATGTCCGCCGTCTGCATCCGTTGCAAAACCTGCAGAACCGGCTCTTCAGGCGCGGCCGCTTGCACCCTTTCCATCGGCACCATCACCGCTTGCACCGACGTGTTTGGCCACTCCTCACGCGGCACGTGCCGCGCCGATTGCAGCGATATCAAACCGGTGGGATGGTCGCCGCCAACCACAATGTGAGAGCGCCTGCCGGTTCGCAGCACCTCGTGAATATAGTCGTCGATGGACATGTCACGAGGCACCGTCGGAATATCGCGCGCCATCACGTCGTCCGTACGCAACCCCGCCAGCGAGTCCTTCAGCGCCACTTGGACGTACGATTCCTTGGCCGCTTCCAGCAGGAACCATCCAATGAACGCCAGCCACAACCCGTTGAACCAGTTGCCCTCGAGCGCCAGCCAGATGCCGCCGAAAATCATCAGGTAGGCGATGAACCTGCCCGAAGTCGACGCAACCCGCGACGCTTTGCGGTAGTCCTTGGTGATGCCCCAAACAATTCCGCGCAGCACGCGTCCACCGTCGAGCGGAAATCCGGGCACTAAATTGAAGATCGCCAGAATCAGGTTGATTTCAAAGAGCCAGTACGCCATCGCCGTGACGAACTCGCCGAAGTGCGCATAGCGCCAGATCACAAAAAACACTCCCGCCAAAAAAAAGCTGGAGAGCGGTCCAGCGATGGCCATATTGAATTCCTGGCCGGGGGTAGGAGGTTCGCGCTCGATTGCCGAAAGCCCGCCAAACACAAACAAAGTGATCGATTTCACCGGCAGCTTGTAATGCAGCGCCACGATGCTGTGGCTCGCTTCGTGAAAAATCACTGAGGCGAAGAAAAGCAGGCTGGTTACGATGCCGAGGGCCCAGCGCTCCGCGGGTGACCAGTGCGGATGCTGCGCCGTGAACTGCAATCCCAGCATCAGCGTAATCAAGGCGAAAATGATGAACCAGCTGGGGTGCAGGTAGATCGGAATACCAAAGATATGTCCGATCTGCACGCCAGGTCCCCGATGCGGCGTTTGCGATTGCGTTTGCGGTTCGGCCATGTGCCTCTCTGCGCGGATTTTAGCAGACGGATCGCCCCGCGTCTCATTTTCCACGTCGTGTTCGCCCACCCACAACCGGAGCGAACCCCCGCCGACTAACCGCTTTCGTTCCCGCTTGCCGTGAGTGGCTCTGCGATTGCACTTCCTCTGCCTGTAGAAAGTGGGTAGTTGAGGGCGTTAGCGGAGGGCGGCCATGAACGGATTTATCGCATTCACGGAAGTAAGCGGCGCGATCCTGGCATCGGTTGGAATTGCGCTCGCGATCCAGTGGTGTGGATTGAACGCCCTGATGCGCCTGTTGCCAGCTGCGCGACGCAGTTCGATGCCAGGCGACCGGGCCTGATTGCGCGTTCGTCTTCGGAATTCAGATGGTTTCGCGCCGATTGCGAAACCGAAAAGATTCCCGAGCGATCGGATTGGTTCCCAAACCGGGCGGGAGAGGGAACAACTCGGATCGGCTCAGGGATAATCGCCGGCAAAAACCCTTGCTGGCGGCTTCGTCCCGCGCCTTGTGGGAGACGCATCGCCACCGCCGCGGCGAGCGTGCTCCTCAACTGGACGCGGGGCGAAGCCGCCCCGCCGGCGCACCCAACGCTTCCGCAACATCTCACTCATCGCGTTTACCTTCGCGAACTCCCCGGCGCCTTCTACCGCGGCCAGCTGAAACCCATGTGCTAACATCGCCAACGTCCGGCGATCTGTTTTCGCTGGTGGAAGCGATGCAGCAGCCCCTTCGAAATTATTCCGTTTTGGTGCGCGCGATTTTGCTGGTCCTCTGCATCGCGCTGGCTTCCGAATCAGCGCGCGCCCAATCTGCCTCGCAACCGCCGGTGCCGTGGAGCGATGCCGCGCATGCGCTCGCTGAGAAAATCCTCGAAACGGTAACCACCGCTCATACACTCGCTATTTCCGGCGTGAGTGACGTTTCCGCCGGCGCTCCGGTCGATCTTTCCTGGCTCCGCCAAGCCGTGCAATCCGAAATTATTTCCGAAGGCGGACGCCTGATCCAGTTTGTGTTTGGTTCCGCTTCGCCGACTCCGGCCGATGCGCAGGTCGCCATCGCTGTCTCGCATAACGTGGACGGCTACCTGCTCGTCGCCGAAATCACCCTCGGCGGCAACAAGCAGATCGTGGTCGCTCCCGTGGCTGCCACCCCCACCCAGCCCGGACCGCCCGGCGCGCAACCGGCGCTGCAGCGTAAAGTTGTCTGGCAGCAGACGGATCCAATTCTCGATTTCGCCCAAGCCGCGCCGGATTCCACCCACACACTTTGGTACATCCTGGAACCCGATCGCTTGTCCGCGTACGAATTTGAGGGCGACTCGCAAATCCTGCATACCGACGAGCCATTCTCGCGCCTCTACACCAGCCGCGATTCGCGCGGCCGCTTGGCGCTGATCGACCCCACGCACGTCACCGCCTGGGTTGCCGCGGTGAAATGCGAAGGCACGTGGAATCCCGGCTTTTCTCTCAACTGCTCGCCCAATGTCGGCCAGCAATGGCCGATGGGCACCGTGAATTGGGCTTATGATCCCAGCCACAATTACTTTACCGGCTCGGTCACGCTGTCAGCGGGAGTGGCCACCCAATATCCGCCGTACTATTCGGCCGCTTTTCCTCCCGGCGCCAGCGGAGGCAGCACCTCCCGCTGGATCGTCGCCGGACTCAACGGCCAGGCTTTGCTTTTCACCGGCTCCGCCCAGGCCTCAGCGGCCTTTTTTGGCTGGGGCAGCGACATTCTTTCGCTGAACTCCGCGTGCGGCAGTGCGTGGCAAGTGCTGGTCACCGGATCGGGCGACTGGACTGACCCGGATCGCATTCAGCTCTATCAAATCGCCGATCGACAGGCCACCGCGGTCGGAGAGCCATTGCAGTTTCCCGGCCCGATATTGAGCCTGTGGCCTTCGCCGGACAACCAATCGGCTCGCGTCGTGTCTCGCAATCTTCAAACGGGGATGTATGAAGCATCGCTGGTATCTGTCTCTTGCAGCAATTAGTTTGCTGCTGATCGCCGCCGTTCGCGCGCGCAGTGCGCGCCGTCCGGCGTATGGCGGCACGCTGCAAATGGAAATCGGCGCTGCGGTGAATTCGCTCGACCCCGCCGTCGGCTCAGCCAACGCGCAGGAAGCCCAAGCGAAAGCCGAAATCGACAGCCTGATCTACGAGCATCGCAATCCCGACGGCACTTTTGCGGGCGTATCCGGCTCCGGACCTTTTCATATTTCGGCCTGGGATCCCGGAAAGCACGCCGCGCTCGCCGCCAATGACGATTATCCGGGCGGGCGCCCTTTCATCGATTCCATCGACATCCAGATGGGACGCTCCGTGCGCAATCGCTTGCTCGATCTGGAAGTAAACAATACCGACCTGGCCGAGATTCCCGCCGAGCAAGCCCGTCAGGCGGCTATCGACGGCGTGCGCATCAGCGCTTCGCGTCCCGATCGTCTGCTCGCTCTGATATTTCTCGCGGGACGCCCGGCCACGCAGGATTCGCGCGTGCGCCAGGCGCTTTCCGAATCCATCGACCGCTTCGCCATCGTGAACTTCATCCTGCAAAAAGAGGGCGAACCAGCCGGAAGCCTGCTGCCGCAATGGTCCAACGGCACCGCTTATCTTTTCTCGACTGCCGCCGACCCTGTTGCCGCAAAGGCGCTCGTCGCGCAAATCGGTGGTTCTCCCGCATTCGTGTTGGGATATGATTCCGGCGATCCGTTCGAAGAAAGCGTGGCGGAGCGAATCGCCGTCAACGCGCACGCTGCCGGTCTCGCGGTCAACGTGCAGGCGCTTCCTGCGGGGAGTGCAAACGGCAGCTCGGGATTGCCCGACGCTCGTTTGATACGTCTGCCGATGCCGTCGCCGCAGCCGCAAGCTTCGCTGCAAACTTTCTTGAAGACGATCGTGCCCATGGCGGGCCTGGACGCGGTTCCGTTACCTGACCCGGCGTCGCCGGACCAGATTTATGCCGCCGAGCGAAAGGTTCTCGATGGGTACAGCGTGGTGCCGCTGGTCTGGTACCCGCAAGTATTTGGGCTCTCGACGCGCTTGAGAGATTGGCAGTCGCCCGGTCCCGGCGATGCTTTACCCCTGGCGGATGTGTGGCTCGACGGGCCGGGCAACGATGTATCGCTCTCGGAAAAGGAAAGTCCGTGACGTTTCGTTCCAAGCTGTTTTGGATGTTCACTCTCGCGCTGGTGGCTTCCGTGACCCTGATTGCCGCGGGCGTCACCGTGGTCACCCGGCAGGCCTTCGAGCAGATGTATGCGCAGCACACTGACGCGCTCGTCGCCCAATTTCAGCGTGAATTCGACCAGCGCAGGCAAGACGTAGCCCGCCGCGTGCAGGTGATTACCGACGATGAAGACACCGTGCGCATGGCCATCGCGCTCAGCCGCCCGCAGTCGGACGCTTCCGTCTACGTCAATGACGCCACCGGCGTCGCCCAATCGCACCAGCTCGACTTTCTCGATTTTCTTGGCGCCGACGGTTCCATCATCTCTTCCGCCGAAAATCCCGAGCGCTTCGGCTACAAGCTGGACTGGGTCACCCAGCCGGAAGACTGGGCCTCGCTCGGCTCCTTTCTGATGAAGATCGACACGCAGAATGGCCCGGCTCTAGGCCTGATGGCTGTCTCCACCGTGCGCGTGGGTGACAAGAATCTCTATATCGTTGGCGGTGAACGCCTGGGGAAAAATTTCCTGGCTTCGCTGGTTTTGCCTGTGGGCATGCGCGCGCTGCTCTATCAAAATCTGGACTCGGACTTCCAGACTATCAATTTGCTGGACCAGAGCGGTCCGGTGGTCGAAGGCGACCGTTTCGCGCGGTTCATCGATCGCGAACGTCAAAACCCGGTACCCGAAGTCTTCAAAATTGCTTCGGGCGCCGATCTTGCCCGCACCGAAGAATTTCACGCTCTGCCGCTGCTGGGCCGGAATAAAGAGCTGCTCGGCGTGCTGCTCGTGGGCAGTTCGCAACAGGAGATGGTCGGCATCGAGCGTCGCATTCGGATGTTGGCCGAAAGCGTGGTGGCGATTGGCCTGCTGATCAGCCTGCTGCTCAGTTGGTGGGGCGCCGCGCGGGTCACTCGCCCGGTGCGCAAGTTGGCCGTCGTGGCGCGGGAAGTATCGGAAGGGAATTGGAATGCCCGCGTCGAGGAACGCGGCGGCGGTGAAATCGTGCAACTCGCGCGCGCCTTCAATCAAATGACCCAGCAGCTGACCGAGCAGCGCGAGCATTTGCTCCAGGCCGAACGAGTGGCTGCATGGCGCGAACTCGCTCGCCGCCTGGCCCACGAACTGAAAAATCCTCTGTTCCCGTTACAGACGACGGTGGAGAATTTGCAGCGCGCCAAAAGCAAAAGCACCGAGCAATTCGAGGAAGTCTTCCGCGAATCCACCGGGATTTTGCTGGATGAAATCGACAACCTGGAAAAGATCATCGGCCGCTTCAGCGATTTTGCGCGCATGCCGCAGCCGGAACTTGCGCCCGTCAATGTGAACGAAATCGTTCGCGGCGCCGTGAAACTTTTCGAAGCGCAATTCTGCGCCGTCGGCCGGCCATCCATCACTCCGGAGTTTCATTTGGCGGACGATTTGCCGCCGATCCAGGCTGATGCGGCTCTGCTGCGTCGCGCGCTCGAAAACCTGATTCTCAATTCCATGGACGCGATGCCCGCCGGCGGCGTCCTGATGCTGCGCACCTCGCGCGACAAGAACGAAATTCACCTTGAAGTTTCCGACACCGGCAGCGGCCTCACGCCCGAAGAATGCAAGCGGCTCTTCACGCCCTACTACACCACCAAAACGCACGGCACGGGCCTTGGCCTCGCCGTCGTACAGTCGGTGATCAGCGACCACGGTGGACGCATTTCGGTCGAAAGCGAGAAGGGCATCGGCACTTCGTTCCATATCTATCTGCCCGTGAAGCCGGCTCTGCGCCCGGTCGCCTCTGCTCCTCCTCCGCCGCCGGAAGTGCGCGAAGTCGTCGGCGCCCAGAAAGCGTAGTGCGCGTGGCGCCGAAGGCTCACATCCTCGTCATCGACGACGATCCCAACACTCTCGCGTCGCTGGCCCGAGCGTTTCGACTCGCCGGGCATGAAGCTTCCGTTTGTGACAACGCCTCACGCGCCCTCGAACTCGCAAAAGAGCAGCGCTTCGATCTGATCCTCTCGGACGTGGTGATGCCCGGCAAGGATGGAATCGCCCTGCTTGAAGAGTTGAAAGCCGCGGGCGTCACCTCACCTTCCGTGATGATGTCCGGACAAGCCACCATCGAAATGGCCGTGCGCGCCACGCGCCTCGGCGCGATCGATTTCCTGGAAAAGCCCGTTGGGACCGACAAGCTGCTGCTCACCGTGGAAAACGCACTGCGCATCTCGCGACTCGAGGAAGAAAATCGCGATCTTCGCCGCCGCTTGGGTCGCCACCAAATCGTCTGGTCTAGTCCCCCCATGCGGGACGTGATGGCGCAGATCGAGCAAGTTGCGCCCGCCGAAACGCGCGTTTGCATTCGCGGCGAAACGGGCACCGGAAAAGAGTTGGTGGCCCGCGCTCTGCATGAGAAAAGCCCGCGCCGCACCGGCCCTTTTGTTTCGCTGAATTGTGCCGCGATTCCCGCCGAGCTGATGGAATCGGAACTATTCGGCCACGAAAAAGGCGCGTTCACCGGCGCAGCCGCGCGCCACATCGGAAAATTCGAACAGGCGCAGGGCGGCACGCTGTTTCTCGATGAAATCGGCGATATGCCGATGGCCATGCAGGCGAAGCTTTTGCGCGTATTGGAGGAGCGAGAAATTGAGCGCGTGGGCGGCGGCCATCCCATGCCCGTTGACGTGCGTGTGATCGTCGCCACGCACCGCAACCTGGAAGAGCAGGTCCGCCAGGGAACTTTTCGCGAAGATCTGTACCACCGCGTATTCGTGTTTCCGATCGTGCTTCCGCCGCTGCGCGACCGGCGCGAGGATATCCGTGTGCTCGCCGAGCATTTCGTCCGCCAGCTTGCCGAGCAGAATAATTGGAAGCCGAAAACGTTTTCGCCGGAAGCTCTCGAAGCCCTGCAAAACTATTCCTGGCCGGGCAATATCCGCGAGCTGCGCAACGTCATCGAGCGCGTGATGCTTCTCGCGCCCGCGGCGGTAGTCGACGCGGCCATCGTGGAACGCGCGCTGCCGCAAACTTCCGCGTCCGCCTCATCCGCCTTGTCTTTCGATGTTGGCGGCGGCACGCTCGCCGAACGCGTGGAATCCTTCGAGCGGTCCACCATCCTTACCGAGCTCAAGCGCAACCGCAATCACATGACCAATACTGCCAAAGCCCTCGGCTTGGAACGCAGCCATCTCTATAAAAAATGCCAGCAGCTCGGCATCGACCTCCGTTCCGTCCGCCAGCCCGAGCCCGCCTAGCCTTTACGCCGCCGCTGCCTCTTTCTTCCTTCGCCGGTTGTGAACGATAGTCTCCGCGAAGAGAAACACCACCGCGGCCCCAATCACGCACCAAAGCAGTTTCAGGCTGAGCGAAATCGCGAACACGGCAAGCGCCGCGGTGAAGGCCCACATGAACGCCTCTCCGCCGAATGCTTGCCCCCATCGCGGCTTCGCTCCTGTTGCGGGAACGCGCGGCTTGAGCGACGGCCATAACCTGGGCACTCGCCGCGCGAATTCGCGATAGCGCTCGCCCTGCGACGCTTCCAATTCTTTGTCCTCACGTCCCGCCAGACGCAAATACAGCAGCGTCATGAGCACGAGGATAAAAAAGAAGCCCGTCCTGCTGGCCATCAGCGCGAATCCGATATTGGCCACGATGCTCCCGAAATAGAGGGGATGACGCACATGCCGGTACGGTCCATCCGCCACCAGTTCCGCGGAATGCAGTTTCGCGTCGTGGACCACGCTCGACTGCAGATACGCCGCGCCCCAGGTGCGCACGAACGCACCGAAAGCGACCAGCGCTGTCGCGAATGCGACGATCAATTTCGCCGTGATGATCTGCTGGGGCGAATTCGCGCCGACGATCCATCGCGACAGCGCCGCGATCGCGCTAACGTGGTCTGCCGCGTAGAGCCAATAGCCAGCACCATAGATCAACCCGATCAACAGGGCGCGGTACCGGAATTCAAATTGCGTGGCTTTCATGCCAGCTCCCGTCCGGCCAAAATGTCCATCCGCTTTTACTACGCAACGCGCGCCGCATTTGTATCGGCGCGGCCTCGAGGACCAGAATTTCGATGCGCCTGTCCTCTAGCGGGCGTCCGCAGGGGGAAAAATCTTCTTGAGCGCCCAGTGCGTGGGCCAATACACCACGAAGATCATGAACAGTATGCTCACCGCCACGTGAATCGGCGCCGGCCCGAACGGCCTATTTACCACCGGCAGCCTAAACGCGAAATTGATGTTCTGCGCCGCCGGAGTGAAGCGCGCCGCCACGAAGGCCACCGTCACGATTCCCGCTTGCAGCTTCCATCCGCGGCGATCGTATCCGTTGCGGTGCAGCGCCCACAACAGCAGCGCCGGCCACGCCACGTGATACAAGCTCAGCAGCCTGATCCATAGCGGGTGGCTGGGATTGAACAGATACTCCGTACCGCCGAAAATATGCCGTCCGGCAGTGGCCCTGAAACCCGCGTCTACCGCCCACATGGCGTCGACGATCAGCGACGAGACCGCTTGGCTGGAAATCAGCAGGGTGCTGTTGGTCCACAAGCCGATGCAGGTCACAATCACCGCGATGTCGCATAGATAGGCGAACGTCCGCGGTCCCCAAACGATCCAATACGTAACGAACCAGAAAAGCAGCCACGCCAGAGCGCCCCAGCGCACCCACGCCGGGAATTCCGCGCCCATCCGGCGCGCGCCTGGCGCGCTGGTTGGTCGCTCGACGCGAATCTTTTCGTCCGCCACTAAGACCTTTGTCGTCCATTGAACTGCATAGATGAGCCTGCGCCGTTGCCGCGACGAGCCGCGTGGTCCGCCGTGATGCTAACGAAACGTTCCGATACGCTTGCGGCTACTTTGACTGGCGGCGGCTTGCGGCTCATGAGAAAATTGTACGCTATGAACCCCGTTCCGGCGGTGTCGGCGGCTTGTGGTGCGTGCGGAAGCGCCGCATTCCTTTCCTGGGCATCCGTGGCGCCCGCGGCGCAGCTTTTCGGTCCCACCATTCGCCGCACCGGAGACCGCTCGACGATGGCCATCACGTTTGACGACGGCCCCAATCCCGCGGTCACGCCCAAGCTGCTCGACTTGCTCGAAAAATATCAGGCGCGCGCCACATTTTTCCTGATCGGGCGCAACGTGCGCCTCTTTCCGGAACTGACTCGCGAAATCGCCGCGCGCGGACATACCATCGGCAATCATACCGAGACGCATCCGTCGCTCACTTTCATGCGCCCGCGCCGCATCGCCGACGAACTGGCCCGCTGCGATGAAGCCATCGAATCCACTATCGGAAAGCGCCCGCGCTGGATGCGCCCGCCGTTCGGTTTTCGCGGTCCGCAGCTTAATGGAGTGGTCCGCCGCGAATCGGTCGGCGTGGTGATGTGGTCCGTGCTGGCGTGGGACTGGAAGCCGCAGCCCGCTCAGCCTGTGATTCGCCGATTGCGCCGCGCCAAGGGCGGTGACATTGTCCTGCTGCACGATGGCGATCATCGCGTGCTCGAGGGTGACCGCCAGCATTCCGTTGACGCGCTGGCCTACTGGCTGCCGCGCTGGCGCGACCTCGCCATTCGCTTCGTCAACCTCGACGAAGTTCGCGCCGCCGCGTAAGATCGCAGCGCCGCCGTCTTTCCGCCTCTTTTGTCGTCGAAATGCCCAGCGCGTCTCGCACCGTTTGTCGTCCTGAACCGCCCGCGCTTTTCGCGGACGCGTGAGGGATGTACTTTTGCGCTTTCGGGGCGCTCCATCGTTCGGGTTGCGGGATGCGTGCGAATTTTGGTTCTCGTTTCCTCGAAATTGCGAGACAACCGCTCGCTCTCTGTTCGCGCTTCGGATTTTCTGCTAACTTGTTGTCCATGGACGACAAGCGCTTCTACGACGAAAAGCAAGAAACCAAGCAGATGACTCTGAACTGCCCGCATTGCCGGCAGGAGAATGCCTATCCCGTTCGCTGGATTGTCCGCACCAAAAAAGCGCAGGCGCCCGCCGGCGGAAATGTGGAAGACAAAAAGCAGTTCGAGAAAGCCCGCTCCTACATGGTGCGCGTCGACAACATGGTCGCTTGCCGCAACATCCGCTGCCGCAAGCGCTTCGACCTCACCGGCCAAACCGTCTTCCTGATTTAGCGCTTTCGTAGCCTCGGCGACTTTCGGCTATATTGCTTTTTGCATTTCCGGGCGCCTCTCTCACTGTTGTCATCCCGAACCGCCCGCGCCTTTTGCGGACGCGTGAGGGATCCGCTTTTCTCTTGTAGCGCGGGAGGCTCGCCGGCGCTTTTGCCTTCGCATTTCCTGGTGCCGCACTCTTCGCCTCCCGCGAGAAGCCTGCGGACTTTCTCTCCGTCCGAATCTCCCTTCGCGCGAAACAATTCCTTTGCATCTGCGCGCTCGCGCAGGTAGATTCTCTGCGGCCCGCACGCCGGGGAAACAGGGGGACATTCGTGAAACCTATTCATACCGCAATCGCAATGGTTCTTTTGGCGAGCGCATCGCTTTGCTCGGCGCCACGTTTGGCTGCCGAACCTGTCGCGAAGAAACTCCCCGCGCATTGCGATAGTGCCTGCCTCACGAGCACGATGAACGCCTACGTGGCCGCACTGCTGGCGCACGATCCCTCGCGCGTGCCGCTGGCGCCTGACGTCGAGTTCGTCGAGAACACCAAAGTGATGCATCCCGGCGAAGGCCTTTGGAAAACCGCTGACGGCGCGCCTACCCGCTTCCAAATCATGGTGCCCGATCCCGTTTCCGAGGAGGTCGGCTTCATGTGCGTGATGCGCGCCGATCACCAGCCGATCCAGGCGTCCTTCCGCCTGAAAATCCGCCATGGAGAAATCGTCGCCGCCGAACACCTGTGGGCAGTCAGCACGCCCTCGGAGTTGAAAAACCTCCAGACGCCGCGCCCCGCGTTCCTCGAAAAAGTTCCGCCCGCCGAACGCTCCCCGCGCGCCAAAATGATCGCCATCGCCTCCACCTACTACACCGCGGTCACCACCGCGGACGCCAATAACGCGCCCTTCGCCGACGATTGCGTGCGCCGCGAGAATGGCATGCAGACCACCGGCAATCCGCTGCCGCCCAATCCCACGCCCCGCCAGGTGCTTGGCTCTCTCGGTTGCGGCGCGCAGCTCAAGACCCACGTGATGGACTACATCAGGCGCATCGAGCCGCGCCGCGTGATGATCGCCGACCCGCAAACCGGCCTGGTGATGGGCTATTCGCAGTTCCGCCATCCCATGGTCGAAAAGACTGAAAAAATCGTTGGCGTTCCCGGCATTACTTCGCAGGCCATGAACTTCAAGTCCTTCGACAACGTCGCCGTGCACATCTTCAAAATTTCCGGCGGCAAAATTCACGAAATCGAAGCCCTCGGCCATTCGCAAATGCCCTACGATTGCCCCACCGGCTGGGAAAATTTCCCCGACCACGGGCGGTGAGTGGTGAGTAGTACGTGGTAAGTAGTGATTAGCGATTCGTGAGTCCTGCGCGGTGCAAGCTTCCTCGGCAGTAGGTTTAAACGTAGCGTGGCGGCTTTTAGCGCAGCAGCCTTGCCTCCCGGTCTTGCAGCGCTGGCGGCTCGCCGGCGCTTTTCCTTTGAATTTCCAGGCGCCGCATTCTTCACCTCCGGGCGCCTGCCGGCGTTTCATATCTGCGTGATGATCGCTAAATGAACGCTCTTATTCCGAGCCGCCCGCGTAGGTTGCGGATGCTTGAGGGATCTGCTTTTCTCTTGTGGCGCTGCCTTGCTCCGACGGCACCATGGCGCCTCGCTGGTGACTTGTCCTAGCAATCGCCTCGCGGAAGCACGCACTCTTCGCAAGCGCTGAGAAGGTAGTGTTTAGCTTCAATGCCATTCCGCGGGGAATAGTAATAGTCCACGTTTAGTAAACATGCTTGACGAAAGAACTTCTCGCATGGTAAACGCCCAATAGGAGTACACGCATATCCTGCCGAGATGTCCCGAAATGGCACAAATGTGGAGGAAAGTTAGCGCTTGGGTCGGGTTTGATTGCTCTCTGGACGCTCAGGGGCTGTCGGTCCCGTTCGCGCGGACCCCAAAGAGTCAAGGCCGCTTCATAATCACCTCTGGTTGTTTTTCCTCAGAGGCTTGCAACCAGTAATGTCGCATTCAGTCACACATCTGGCATAAGTGCATCGAAGGTGGCAGCTACTCTTATATCAGTCATCATTCATGCTGTTACCGAACGTGGTTCGGAGGAGGGAGGAAGTCGATGAAACCGTCAATGGCTGGTTTGAGTGTCGGACTAGTGGTCCTTGTGCTTTCGTCGGTCGCATACGGGCAGGCAATCACAGCCCGTACGCGCGTAACTTCGGAGTTGATTGGGCCAAACGGAAAAGTGACATCGAGCCACATCAGAGACGGCGTTTATTACAGGACGTCCGCTGGTGACACGCTCACGCGGTATACGACGATGGACGGAAACCCCACCACCGGCGAACTAGCCTGGGCTACTATGCGGAAGAATGGTGTTAGCTATCAGTTGGATTATGCGACGCACCGAGCCTACGTTAGTTCGTTTCCCCCATTTACGCCACCAAATCCCCCTAAGGCCCCGGGAGCCCCGGAGCAGAGTTCAGTGGAAGGTATACCGTGTAACGTTGTCCCATCTTACCGCATGAACGCGGGGACGCTGACTCGTGTCGGAAGTACTTGCTATTCGGAGAGGTATAAGTTGGTCCTCGAAACCGATGTCACCATCACGAGCCCGGATGGCCGATCCGCATACAGCGTTATCGAGATGTACGCCATCCAGATCGGCCTGGAACCGGACCCGAAGCTTTTCGATCTCCAGCATAACTTCACGATTTATAAGCCGGAAGCGGCAGAACCAGCGCCATCAAAGAAGCAGTGATCCACTGGAGCTGTAGGCGTGTGCCTGCCACGCTGAGCGCCGCGTCGGCGGAGCTTGCCGTCCAGAGACGGAAAGCTGTTTGACGGCTGAGACGTTCGCTATTCATTGTGGTTTGCGCTGGGGTTCCCCGTCACTCTGCGCACACCAGCGCTTGGTTGTTCGGCGCTGAGTTCAACTTTCGGGAACACCTCGGGACAGCGTGGCGCGGCAAATGTTCGCGCGAGTGCGATGCGGGCGCGGAGACGAAGCGGCGGCGGTTTGCCAGCGGCACAAAAGGATGGTGTTGGAACGCGGTGCGAAACACGGGTTACGAATCACCGATTTGCTTCTTCCCGCAGGGAATGGGAGAATCGGGAAATGCATATCACTCCCAAGAAGTTCTTTACGGCAACGGGTGTGGCCGCGGCGGCGCTACTATTTGGCGCGTTTGCCGTAGCTCGCCAAACATCAACGACGCAACACACTCCGGCGGCGCATCACGCGGCGACGCACAGCTCCGCGCTGACCACGGAGAAGCAGAAGCAAAGCTACGCGCTGGGTATGAACATCGCCCGGGAGATCGAGCGCGACGAAGACCAAGTGGATGTGGATGGGGCCGCGGTGCTGCAAGGCCTCCACGACGAGTTGGATCACAAGGCGCAGCTCACCGACGAACAAGCCGTGGCCGAACTAAAAGAGCTTTCCGAACAAGCCAGCGCCAACCAGCAAAAAAAAGCACAAGTAGCCGCGGAGGCGAACATGAAGGAAGGCGAGACGTTTCTTGCCGCCAACAAAGCTAAGCCGGGAGTAGTGGAGCTGCCCAGCGGCCTGCAGTACAAAATCGTGAAGGAAGGCACGGGCCCGAAGCCCACGGCCGCCGATACGGTGGTTTGCAACTACCGCGGCACGTTCATCGATGGCAAGGAATTTGACAGTTCGTACAAACGCGGCCAGCCGGCTACCTTTCCGGTGGGCGGCGTGATCAAGGGCTGGACGGAAGCGCTGCAGCTGATGCCGGTGGGATCGAAGTGGCAGCTGTTTATTCCTCCGCAGTTGGCGTATGGACCGCAGGGAGCGGGCGGCGTGATCGGTCCGAATCAGACGCTGGTTTTCGACGTGGAGCTGCTCTCCATCAAGAGTAAGTAGCAACGGCAAGCGGCGGACGCCGAAAACGCGGTGCGCCCGCAGGAATGGGCGCGTCAGTTGGCATCGGGCGCATTTTGACGCTCGCTGCGAGCGTTGCGTTTGCTAAAATGGATCGCCCTGTGGGCGTGTAGCTCAGTTGGGAGAGCGCCTCGTTCGCAACGAGGAGGTCGGGGGTTCGAGCCCCCCCACGTCCACCAAGTTTCATTGTTCGTGGCCGCAGCACGGCATTCCGAATTCGCCGGGAGCTCATGACTGGCGGTCGTGAGAGCGTCCCGGTAAGACCGGGAAGGTCGGGGGTTCGAGCCCCCCCACGTCCACCAAGTTTCATTGTTCGTAGCCGCAGTCCGGCGTTCCGATTTTGCCCGCAAGAGACTGCGAATCTCCGCGGTATATCTTCCGTCCAGCGCGCGTTCGGTTGGATGCCGTAAGGTATCAAAGTCCGCGCTACCGAGTATTTTTCAGCGTACATTCAATTTGTTATGGAGGCCAACGGCCGACATGCCGGGACTCCTCGCGGTCGTCGCAATGCCGAGGGCCGCGCCGGGCAGTACGTGCGCCAGCGCCGTTTAGCGACTCCACTCGTGACTGCGGTTGGCTTCCTTCTGCTATCTTTCGCCACGCCCGTTCTCGCCCAGTCTGGTCAAACTTGGCCCGGCCTCGCGGGGCCGGATTTTCCGCAACCGAACGCGCAGAGTCAGAGTTCCGCTTTCGATTCCACTGCAGGCGACCCGGAGACGACGCTTGCGTCGATGGAAGTCGTCACCGGGATGCTTCCGCTGCTGCCGATGAACAATAGCCAGCTGGTCGAACAAGAGTCCTGCGAGGCGTGGACGGGGGCGGCGGTCAATAGCCCCACGGTGAGCGTGGCGCGGCTTGCGGTTCCAGGCAAGGCCAGCCACCAATTTGAGAAAGCCTGCGGGGAGTTCAAAGACAACAAATTCAAGGAAGCGGAGAGCCACGCGCGCGAAGCGGTGACGATTTATCCGCATTACGCGGCGGGGTGGGTGCTGTTAGGCCAAATCCTTGCCGCGGACCACCAGGATCGTCAGGCGGTCAATGCCTGCCGGCAAGGGCTGTCAGTCGACCCAAACTATCCGCCGCCGTATATTTGCCTGGCGCATTTCGCGGCCACCGCCAATGATTGGGACAAGGCATTCTCGCTCGCCCACCGCGCGCTCTCGCTCGATCCGGCCACCGATCCATACGCGTTTCTTTACACTGCGACCGCCGACTTCCATCTGCGGCGCTACGATCAGGCGGAATTGTACGGCCTCTCCGCGGAGAAGCTCGATACCTGGAACAAGATTCCGCAGGTCCACTTGTTGCTGGCAGATCTCTATGAACTGAGGCGGAAGCCGAACGAAGAGGAGGAGGAGCTGCGCAAGTTTCTGAAATCCGCTCCGCACGATTCGTCCTGGGAAGTGGCGAGAACCCGCCTTAGCGAGCTTCAGGATCACTTGGTCGAGTAGGGCACTGCATCGTCCGGCCAAAAGGAGACGCCGTTAAGACGCCAAACGGGAGTTTGGCGCTCTCGAAGAAGGCGTTCCACGGACCGCGTAACAGGATTGTGGGATCTGCTGATTACGGCTGTTGGTCGCTGCTATTGCTATTTCCCGCGGCGGCGCGTTCGGCGTCAACCTTGCGGGCGTTGGCGTAGAGAACCCGGGCTGCCGGGAGCGCGCTGATGGCTTTATCGAGCTGCGGATCGTTCTCAAGCGCCACCTTGTACCCCGCATCGAGGCCGAACACGCTGGTGAACACCTCGCGCTTAATCTCCCATTGGAGGTACGGCAGGTTGGCTTGAATCTGCTGGTCGGTGACTTCGATATTTTCCTGCGCCAGGAATTTCTTCAGTTGCGCAATTACGGCGTCGTTCACCTCGAAGTCCTGAGTGACGTCCGGCTTTTGGCTCAAGTAGAAGCGCGTAAAATCGCCCACGCCCTGCGGCGCCAAATCGGTGGGATAGAGCACCCCGCGGCGCTCGAGCAGTTGCTGGAAATCGTCCGGTTTGGGTTCTTGGGCCACCACGTCGGGCGTGATTCCTCCTCCTCCGTAAACAGTGCGGCCAGTGTCGGTGAGTTTCACTTGCGGCGACTGCGGCGGCTGCGGATCGTAATGATAATCGTAGAGAGTTTCGTTCTTATAGTTGCGCTGGATCGAGCGGCCGCTGGGAGTGTAGTAGCGCGCGGTGATCAGCAACAGCGCGGTGTTGTAGCTCAGCGGAAATTCGGTGCCGACCAGTCCTTTGCCAAAGCTGGTGGTGCCGACGATCATGGCGCGATCGTGATCTTGCATCGCGCCGGCGAAAATTTCGGAGGCGGAGGCGCTGCCGCCGTTGATGAGCACGACCAGCGGAACGTCCGAGCCTTGATTGCCCTGCACGGCGTAGTAGCGGCGCTCCGGTGAAGAACGTCCCCGATGAGAAACCACGAGTTGGCCTTTGTCGAGGAACATGTCGGCCATGCCGACGGATTGATTCAGCAGGCCGCCGCCGTTATCGCGCAGATCCAGGATCAAGCCCTTGAGATTCGGATAGCCGAGTTTCTCAAGCGCGTTTTCAAGGTCGCTGTCGGTGGTTTCGTTGAAGGTGGTTACGTGAATGTAGCCGATACCAGGCCGCACCATCGCTGCGTACTCCACCGCGGGGCGGGGAATTTCAGCGCGAATGATGGTGACTTCGATAGGCTTCTGCCATCCCTCGCGGCCCAGAGCGATATGCACCGGCGTGCCCTTGGGGCCCTTGAGCAAGTCCGCCACTTGCGTGGTGGTCAGCCCCGTGCAATCTTTTCCGTCCACTTTCAGAATCACGTCGCCAGGCCGAATGCCGGCTTTGTACGCGGGAGAATCGACGAAAGGCGACTGGACCACGGTCTGATTATCGCGTTGCTCCACCACCATTCCGACGCCGTAGTACTTGCCTTCCTGTTCCTCTTCGAAAAGCGCATATTCCTGCGGGTCGAAAAACTGCGAGTGAGGATCAAGGACGTGCAGCATGCCGGGAATCGCGCCATCGTAGATCGCCTTATCGACGTTGATCGGGTCGGCGTAGTTGTGCTGCACGATCGCCAGAACGCGCGTAAACGTCTTCACCGAGTCCTGCAGGTCGTCCGTGCTGGAAGGCGAGGCGTTTGCGGACGCTCCGAAATGGCCGCCCAGCAGCGCTGAAAGCGCCAGCACGGCGGCGAGAATAACGATTCCGCGCAGCGACGAACCGCGAATTTTGCTGCTCCGCGAGGGTGACGAAGATTGCGATGGTTGCATGCTGTCCCTTCTAAAAATCCTTCGATGAGTATAGCACAGCGTAGCGACGCGGTTCCCAGCGGCTCGGGGTGACGATCCACCTAACCAAGGACTTCTGCGGAGCTTCCTTGCGTGGCTTCCGTTGCGCACTACCGGTATGCGTAGGTGAGTGTTCCCGGTTTTACCGCGTAACCCAGGTCTTTCAGTTTTGAATGGATTTCGGAGGGTTCCTGGCCCGGTATTTCATGCAGCTCTACCGTGATCTGCTCGATGCGAGATGCTAGTGCGGGCGTAAGCGCCCCAATTATATCGTACTCGCTGCCTTCCGTATCGATCTTGAGATAGTGGCAACGGTCCGTTCCCGTCTGGTCAAATACGTCCGCGAGGGTGAGAACTGGGACCTTAACGTCGACCGCTGTGCTTCGGGTCTCGGTCTGGTGAAATGAGCTCCACGCCGCATTCAGATCGGAGTGCAGTACAGCTTCGCCGGGCTGGCTGCCGACCGCGCAGCAGAGCGCCTGAATCGGGGCGTTTTGCGGATTGAGGCGTGCGTTCACTTGCAGCTGCCGAAAGCTGTTGGGCTCCGGTTCCACGGCGATCACGCAGCCTTGCGGGCCAACGCGCTGCGAAGCGAAAACCGTGAACCCTCCCACATTCGCCCCAACGTCGACCACGGTCATGTCCTTCTCTAGCCGCTGGCCGAGGTGTAAGTAATCTGATCGGAGAACCGTTTCCATAAATATGTACCAGTCCCCGCGCCCAGGACGCAGCTCGAACAGGATGCCTCCGCGGCTTGCCACGCGGTAAGGCTGTCGCTGCCAACCCAACCATTCCCTAAAGATAGGAACGGGATTGCGAGTATGGCGAACAACGGCGCCCATCCATTGAAGCCGGTCTGAGATCATGGCTGCTCTCTGGCTCCCCCCACGGGAGAGCCGCCGCGGACGTCGTGTGCTTATCGATCCGCGCAGGCGGTGCTTTGAACGGCGGTGTTCGCGGCCGCTTAGGATTAGAAGGGAGAGTGGTGAACCCTCAAAATATCCGGTCCTCCGCCGTTACATCCCATTTAGATCACCCGTTAGTAATTGGCGCACTTTGTACGAAGCCGCTTGGTATCCCCTCGCGAAGATACTTATACCGATACCGTGCCGTCGGGTGTATCGGGCACTTACCCGATTGTATCGGCAATCAGAAGGATTGACCGTCCGCGGACGTATTTGGAACCGGCGTCAGGGGAACAGGTTGCAGGTGGATCAACGCCATCCTCGGTAGAAGTATTTTGGCAAGCCATCCGGTTCAGCTGACGGCCCGTTTGACACCCCGGCGAGCCTCTTCTATCATGCAAAAGGGGAAGCACAAGACTTACAACGTACAAGTGTTTTGATAACAACGGTCTCGATGGGGGCCGCTGAACCGAATGTTAAGCATTCCTCATTTAATCGTTATATTTATAGTTGCGCTGGTGATTTTCGGCCCGGAAAAGCTGCCGGAATTGGCGCGGAACTTGGGCAAATTGATGGGCGAGTTCCGCCGCACCACGAATGATTTGCGCGGCACGTTCGAATCGCACATGCGCGACCTGGAACGCGAGGCGAACAACCGCCGCATCGAGACGCCCCGGCCTCCGGCTACACCGTCAGCTCCCACCGTACCTGCGCCCCCGATTGCGGCAGATGGAACTCCCGGCACGCCCAATTCCGCGTCTCCTCCGGAGATTGTGGCTGCGACGGGAACCGTTCCAGCGAGTGCGCCGCACAACGCAGCCGTCGCTCTTGGACAGGCGCCGGTGCCGTCCGCCGGAAGCATGGACCACTCCATGATTTACAACACCGATGATCCCGAGGAAATGATTCGCCAAGCCGAGGCGCAGATCGCGCGCGAACGGGAGATTGAGGAAGAGAACCCTGAACGAGTGAGCGATGGCGCCATCGGCAAACCCTGAGACCACGATGACTGAAGAACGGCCGCCCCGAACCGTGGAAGACCCGGGCGGCTCGATGTCCTTTTTCGATCACCTGGTTGAGCTGCGCAAGCGCCTGATCAACTCGCTCATCGGGATCGGAATCGGCATGATCGCCGGCCTGACGATCTCCAAGCCCTTCATCAATTTCATCACCCGGCCGATGATCGATGCGCTCAAGTACAACCACCTCGATCCGCACGTCTATTACACCCACCCGGCTGGATACGTCAGCCTGTATATCAATCTGGGGCTTTATTTGGGAATCGCGCTGGCCATGCCGTGGGTGCTGTATCAGGTATGGTTGTTCGTTGCGCCGGGACTGTATAAGCACGAACGAAAAGCGGTGGCCAGCTTCATCGTGTCGTCCATGTTTCTGTTTCTCTGCGGCGTAGCCTTCGGATATCTGGTGATGCTGCCGCAGGTGCTGAAGTTCGTCATCGAGTTCGCCAACACCGGTCCGATCAAGCCGTGGATCGATATCAACGAATATTTCAGTCTGATTTTGGCGGTGCTGCTTGGCCTGGGAGTGATTTTTGAGCTGCCGGTGGTGGTGTTTATTTTGTCGCTCTTCGGCATCGTGACGCCGAAATTCATGCTCAAGAATTTCCGCTACGCGATGCTGATCATTACCGTGGTGGCGGCGGTTGTCACACCCACGCCGGACGCGACCACGATGCTGATCTTCATGGCGCCGATGGTCCTGTTGTATTTCCTCGGAGTGCTGGTTTCCTACATGGTGGTGCGAAAGAAACGCGCGCGGCAACTTGCGGAAGGGCAGGCTAGCTAGCGTGGTTCGGCGCACGATGGTACTTTTCGCCGGCGTGCTTCCGCTAATGCTGTTTTTTTTCGGTTGCGGCGCGGGCGGAAATAGTTCGAGCGCATCGGCCAGCGGCCCCGCGGCCGTGGTGGCCGATACGAGCGCACCTCCCATTTCACCCGCTGATGCGGCGCCTCCGGCATCGCAAACCGGCGGATTCGACGGCGCGAAAGCGTATTCCTACGTTGTGAAGCTGGTCAGCTTCGGGCCGCATCCTCCGGACACGCCCGCGATTCGCGACGTGCAGAAATATATCCGGACCACGCTGACGAGTTTCGGATGCCCCGTGGACGTGGACGATTTTCACGCGCAGACGCCGATCGGCACGCTTGCCATGGAAAACATCGTGGTGAAAATTCCCGGCACCGGGCCGGGAATTATTCTGCTGATGACGCATTACGACACCCTTCGACTGCCGGGCTTCGTGGGCGCGGATGATAGCGGCTCGTCAACCGGATTGATGCTGGAAATGGCCAGCCTGCTGTGCAATCAGAAGAAAAATCACGATGCGGTGTGGATCGCCTTCGTGGACGGCGAGGAAGATCAGGAAAATTTCACCACTGCCGACCAGGCGCAGCATACGTGGAACGACAACGACACCACCTTTGGCAGCCGCGAATTGGCCGCGCGCATGGATCTTTCCGGCGAAATTAAAAACATCAAGGCTCTGATTTTGGCGGACATGATCGGGCAGAAAAATCTGCGGATCGAGCGCGACACGAACTCAACTCGCTGGCTTCAGGATCTGGTTTGGAAGACCGCCGATCGCCTCGGGTACGGGAAGATCTTTAGCTCGCAGCAGTCGGATATCGTCGACGATCATCAGCCATTTCTCCAGCGCGGAGTCCCATCCTTGGATGTGATCGACTTGAATGGCTACATCCAGGAGGGCTATTGGCATACGACGCAGGACACGCTCGATAAGCTGAGTCCGCGGAATATCGCGATCGTTGGTCAGGTGATTCTGGCGTCGGTGGGCGAGCTGCAGGACAAGTTTCATTAGGGAAGCGGCTTTGGTCCACGCTGCGCAGGGAGCCGCGCCGAAATTGTTCGTCGGTCCTCGCCGTAGCGACTCAGATTGAGTGCGTGTAAAACGGTCGCGGCGACGAAAACGGAACTCCGCTTTTCGTCAGGCCCGGCGGGGACGAGGGCCGCGCAGCACTCGGGCAGGCAGCGTCAGAAGCGCTCCTAGAAGATCGAGCACTCCGCCCACCGCAATCCCCACAATTCTGAACGGCAGCAAGAGCAGCCACACGATCGGGTAGAGAATCAGCGCCAGCAGCGCGAGCGGCCAGCACAGCACCAACAGCAAACACCACAGTAGAAACGCAATCATCGTTGTTGCAGCGCCCTTTCAGCACTCGTTCAGCGCCTGCCTGGAACAAGATACGCGCGCAGCCGCCGATTTGTTTCCGCCTGCTTCCAGGAACGAATGATTGGCGAAAAGCGGACCTGCGATCTGTGCTACATTTTCTTCGCTGATGCAAACGATCCAAGTAAAGAGTTCCGAGGGATCTTACGACGTGTATTGCGCGAGCGGCGCGATTGCGCAGACTCCCAAGCTTTTGGCGGAGCTGGGCGATTCGAGCGGCACGTTCGTGCTTTCGTCCCCGCGGGTGTGGCGCCATTGGGGACGCGCCATCGCAGCCAAAAATCCGGGGCGCGCCGCGCGGCACCCGATTCTTTTTGACGACAGCGAAACGGCCAAGCGGTTGGAAACGGTGGAGGGAATCACGCGCGAGCTGGTGCGCGCGGGCGCGGACCGGCACGCCACGCTAGTAGCCGTGGGCGGCGGCGTGGTGGGGGACGTGGCTGGATTTGTGGCCGCTTCCTATCTGCGCGGAGTGAAGATCGTTCACATTCCAACGACGCTGGTGGCGCAGGTGGATAGTTCCGTCGGCGGAAAGACCGGCGTGAATTTGCCGGAGGGCAAAAATCTGGTGGGGGCGTTCTACCCGCCGAAGATGGTGATCGTCGATCCGGAGATGCTGCGCACGCTGCCGCACCGAGAATTCCGGTCGGGCGTGTACGAGGTGATCAAATACGGCGCCATCGCCGACGTGGAGCTTTTCAAATTTCTTGAGGCCAACATGCGCGCGGTGCTGCGGCGCGATCCGGAAGCGCTGGCGTTCATTATTTCGCGCAGCATCGCGATCAAAGCGCGCGTGGTGACGAAGGACGAGCGCGAAGGCGGGCTGCGCCAGATTTTGAATTTCGGGCACACCCTGGGACACGCCTTGGAAGCGGCGACGAATTATTCTCACTTTTTGCACGGCGAGGCGATTGCCTGGGGAATGATTCAGGCGTCGCTGATGGCGCTGGCGATGGAGCGGATTCCATTGATGGACTCGTTTCGCATCGTGCGGATGACCGCGTCGGTGGGGCCGCTGCCGGCGATTCCCCCGGTTCCCCCAGCGACGCTGAAGCGCATTCTGTTGGGCGACAAAAAAGCGCGGGGCGGCCAGGTGCTGTGGGTGATGCCGAGCCGCATCGGCAAAACGGAGTGGGGAATCGACGTTCCCTGGCCGCTGGTGATAAAGGTTTTCGGTTCGCTTCCGGAAATTATGGCCGAGGCGCGCAATGCTCCCGAAGTAGAAAACGCTGCGAGACCGGTGAAGTCCGCGCGCCGCAAGCGGCGATAACGGCGGATTGGCTGTCGCAAATTCGCGCCGCTTTTTTTCACGATGGCATTCACGATGACAGCTCCTAAAACAGCGCCGCTGCCGGGGACGCGTCCGGAAGGCGCGCGCGACGAACGCGAAGCCGCCGCGCAGGTGCGCGACATGTTTGGCCAGATCGCGCCGCGCTACGATCTGCTCAACCACCTGCTGTCGCTTTCGCTCGATCGCGTGTGGCGCCGGCGCACGGCGAAGCGGTTCACGCATATTTTGAAGCGTCCCGAAGCGCGTGCGATCGACGTTTGCTGCGGAACGGGCGACCTCGCGTTTGCTCTGGCGCGCGAACGGAAACGCGCGCTGCAAGCGACTGGGTCTGTCGATGTGCCCAGCGCGGCTCCGGTGATTGGCAGCGACTTCGTCGAGCCCATGCTGGAGCGTGCGCGCGACAAATCTCGTGCCGGCGGGTTTCGCGCCCAATTTGCCGCGGCGGATGCGCTGCGGCTGCCGTTTGCCGATGCCAGCGCCGATCTGTTGACCAGCGCCTTTGGATTTCGCAATCTCGCCAATTACGAACAGGGCCTGCGCGAATTTGCGCGGGTGCTGCGTCCCGGCGGGGAAGTGGGCATCCTGGAATTTACCGAGCCGGGATCAGGGCCGCTCGCGGGAGTGTTTCGCTTTTATTTCCGGCGCATCCTGCCGCTGGTGGGCGGCGCGATTTCCGGAAATAGCCGCGCGTATCGATATCTGCCCGGGTCGGTAGCGAAGTTTCCTTCGGCCGGCGAGCTGGCCGCGCTGATGGAGCGCTGCGGCTTTCGGGACGTGCGCGTCAGCTCTTGGAATTTCGGCAGCGTGGCGCTGCATACCGCCAGGCGCGTCTGAATTCCACGGAGCAGCAACTGCGGCGGGTGCCCTAAAACTCCACAAGAGAGGCATGAAAAGCGCGGGAACTTGCTCCCCTGGCGTTTTTCGGCGTCGTGGTTGCCGCGATTCGCGGTGATGCGTTGCCGCGGTCCCTCCACACGGCCATACTGGCCACGCTACCGGACTGGAATTCCTAAGATTCGCGTTACTATTAAACTCCATGGCCGGCGCGAAGCCCAACCCGGTAATCGATCTCCGCAGCGACACGGTGACGCGTCCCACGCCGGCGATGCGCCGTGCCATGGCGGAAGCGGACGTGGGCGACGACGTCTACGCCGAAGATCCCACGGTCAATCAGCTGGAAGCGCGCGCGGCGGAGATTTTCGGACGCGAGGCGGCGCTGTTCGTGCCCAGCGGCTCGATGGGCAACCTATTGGCGATCAAGACCTGGACGCAGCCGGGAATGGAAGTGATTTGCGAGCGGCGCGCGCATATCGCGAACTACGAGTTGGCGTCGATTTCGGCGATTGCCGGGTGCATGCCGAACACAGTGGCCGCGCCGGGTGGGATTCTGACGTGGGATTTGATCGAGCCGCTGATCCGGCCCAAAACGTATTACTACGCGCAAACCGGGCTGATCGAGCTGGAAAATACTTCCAACATGCACGGCGGCACAGTGTATCCGCCGGAAGCGATGCAGGGAATTTGCGTACGCGCGCACGTGGCGGGCTTGCCGGTCCATTTGGACGGAGCGCGGATTTTCAACGCGGCGGTGGCGCTGGGCTGCGGCGTGCGCGAATTGACGCGGCATTTCGATTCGGTGATGTTTTGCTTGTCGAAGGGGTTGGGCGCGCCCGTGGGATCGATGCTGACCGGCTCGCGCGAGTTTATTCGCAAGGCCCGCATCGGTCGCAAGCTGCTGGGAGGCGGAATGCGGCAGGTGGGCGTGCTGGCCGCGGCGGGGCTGATCGCGCTCGAAGAGGGACCCAAAAACCTGCACCGCGATCATGAGAACGCGCGCTATCTGTCCGAACAATTGGCGCAGATTCCGGGCATCGAGCTGGATGCGAAGGCAGTGGTCACGAATATTGTGATTTTCAGCGTGGCGGAAACGGGAATTCCGGCGGCCGATCTTTGTAACGAACTGGCGCGGCAAGGCGTGTTGTGCGGGCCAACGGCAAAATTCAGCATCCGCATGGTGACGCACTACGATGTAGATCGCGACGGCATTGAGCGCGCCGTGGCCGCTGTGCGGGCGCTCCTTTCAAAAGCCCCGGCGTGATGTGGTGACGTTTCTCGGCGCGATTGCCGAACGCGGTTGACGAAAGGCCGCTGCCTGAGCCGGTTGCATCAGCGGCTGGCCCTGCGTGAAAAGGAGCGGTTTGCCTCTGACCGCAAAAAAGTTTCTCGTGCGCGGTCTTCTGCTGTTGATCGGCGCTTTGGTGGTGGTTTACGCCATTGACGCAGTACAGGTGCGTATTCGCCTGGCTATGGGAGGATCGAGTAAAGCGTACGACACGGTGAACGTTCTGTATGCCACGCCTTTGAAGGGCGGCAATTATGAAATCTTTAGCGACCAACCGGAAGCGGAGAGTTGCTCGCGCTCGATTTTTCCTCAAATGGGTTATGAGCCGTGTTGGTATCTGCGGCGGCGGCCCATCAAAATCATCGAGTAGGCTCCTGCTCGTAAACATCCTGCCACAGGCCCAATCATGTGAGAGCAAGTGCCATTTACGCGGTGTTTGGGGGCTGCCGTTGGTGACTTTCGCAGTTTGCTCTCCGCTTTGCTAAACTGAGGAGTTTATTGCGTGCATTTTTAACGAAGAGGGGAATCGTTGACCTTGAAAACCCGGCCTGTTTGGATTGTGGTTTCGATTGTTTGCGCGCTCAGTATTTTCGGATGCAGCAAAAAAGCCAATGAGGGTCCGCCGCAGCCTCCGCCGCCCACCGCGTTGGTGAACCCGGCAACCGCGGGAACCATCGTCGGAACGGTGCGCCTGGAAGGCGAGCCGCCAAAGTTTCATCCCATCGATATGAGCGCGGAGCCGGCATGCGTGAAGGCGAATCCCACGCCCGTGTACCCACCAATCGTGGTGACCGGCGATCACGGCGCGCTGGCGAACGTGGTCGTTTACGTCAAGTCCGGACTTGCGCGTTACAAGTATGAGGTGCCGCAAACTCCGGTGGTGCTCAATCAGAAAGGCTGCATGTACGAGCCGCGCGTGCTGGCGCTGCGTGTGGGGCAACCTCTCGAAGTGCACAACGAAGATCAGACGGTGCACAATATCCACGTGATGGCCACGGTGAATCCGTCGTTCAACCGCTCGGAAGAGCCGGGCGAGCCGCCGTTCACGGTGAGATTCGACCATCCCGAGTTGGCCATTCCGGTGAGCTGTAACGTGCATCCTTGGATGCGGGCGTACCTGTTTGTCTTCGACAATCCGTATTACCAGGTGACCAGCAAGACGGGCGATTTCTCGCTGAAGGGCTTGCCGCCGGGCACGTATACGATCGAAGCGCGGCAGGAATATTATGGCGTGCAGGATCAGACCGTCACACTGGGGCCGAAGGAAACGAAGCACATCGATTTCGTGTTCAAGGCGCAGACGGCCAAGTAGCCGGCTGCCTGTTTTGCACTCGCCTTTTCGGGTGGGTGCGTGTAGTTTCTTGTCCGGCAGTTCGCGTATTAATGCCGAATTCAGGAGGCGCTCGTGACATCCCCACAGAAGAATTCGCTCGCACGTTACTTCGGCGCGTTTGTGATCGCCGCGACGTTACTCGGAGCCGGCGCGGTGCGCGCCGCCAATAGCGCGCAGCTCACCAAAGAGGAAGCTTTGAAATTGCAGGATGATTTTCAGAGCGCCGTCGTCGCCGCCGATTCGGCGATCCTCGATAAGCTGATGGCCGGCAATTGCACCTTCATTCATGGCAACGCCATGCAGCAGACGAAAGCGCAGTTCATGGGCATGCTCACAAGCGGCGCGATGAAGGTGAGCGAGTTCAAGAGCAGCTCGCAAGACGTGGTGCTGTTCCACGGCGGCGCGATCGTCATCAGCGTCATCGATTGGGGCATGGCGCCTCCGCACGCGGCTCCCAACGCCCACCCGATGGTCCTGCCCATGCGCATTTCGGACGTGTGGGTCCACACCGGCGATGGCTGGCAGCTGATTCTGGAGCAGGACACGACGCTCCCGCAGCGCGCCGGAATGCGTCCCGCTGTCCAGGCGAAGTAGGCGCGCGCCTAACCGGGGCGCGGGTCGGCTCCTGGCCCGCGCCCCGGCGATTCCAGCGATATAGCTGAACGTGTACTCATACTTGTAATACACTCTCCGCGTGAAAAGTCTATTGGGGTTGAGCTTTCTCTTGGCCGTGGCGTCGTCCTTGTGTGTTCTTGCGAGCCCGCCCAAGGTGAAGCGGCAGAACAACGAAAACGCAGCGGTGAAAATTCTGCGGGCGGATGTTTCTCTGAGGCAGTCGTATCCGCTGGCTCCCGATGCTGCGAAAATGCTGGAAACGTCGCTCGATTCACCTCTCAATTCCGAAGACCGGAAGATCGTGGCCGCCGGTGGTGGCGCTCTTGTTGAATTTGAGCACGCCGCCCATCTCCAACATTGTGACTGGGAGATGAGTTTCGAGGAGGGCGCCCTTACGAACACTTCGCAGCGCGGTGCAGTCACGGAACTCGTGGCCCTTGCGGGATTGCGCGCGCGGCTGCGTTTTCATGATGGATACAATGCCGGCGCGCTGAAGGACATGCTGGCAGCCATGGCCGGCGAAAGGGATTTATCCGTCGATGGGTCCATCAATTCCGCGCTGATCGCTTTTAGGCTGGAGACGGAGCTGACCGAAATTCTCAGCCACAACCTGCCGCAACTGTCTCGTGGCCAGCTGGCTCAACTATCGCGCGGACTGGACGAACTGCCGCCCGGTTCGAGCATGCGTCAGGCGTTTGAAGCCGAAAAATTGCGCCGGAACGACTTCGCGCCAATCGCCCGCGAAGCTAAGACTCGCGACGACCTGATCGACGAACTCCTGAAGAGGGCACCCGCTTTGGAGTCAAACAGGAAATTGGCTGCCGAAATCGTGGACGAGTGCGGCGGATCGGTTGCAGGCTTCAGGGCTTGCGTGCGCCAGCAACAGTTGTTTTACGCCGCGTGGGATCATCGATTTTCGCTGCCGCCGGCGGAGTTCGAAAGAATGTACCAGAGCCAGTTCGAAGCGGCGTCCAAGTCAAATCCCGTAATTCGAATATTCACGCCGGCGCTGCCCCGTCTTCGCTGGTTGCAGGCGTATTGCGAGACTCGCCGTGCAATGTTAAGGGCGGCCATCGCAGTCCGGTTGGAAGGGCAGAGCGCATTGAAACGACTCCGTGATCCCTATGACGCCAACCCGTTTTCATACGCTCCCGTGAATGGCGGATTTGAATTGAAATCGCGTCTCAGCGACCGCGGCACTCCAATCTCACTCTTGATTGCCCCGAATTAGGATCGTCCCCCAGTCACCGCGCATGAACGCACGCGCGCTCTGAGCGACATCGTGGCGGAAAGCCGCCGCACTCCACATCCGCTATGCCGCGCGCCGGCATTCATTACGAATGTCGTGGGTTGGGATCGAGAGTTTGCCAATTTGCTGGCAGGTACGGCGCCTATCGGTGAGCGTGGGACCGCGAGCCGGCGATGAGGATATCGACCAGGCGTTTCGCGCTCGACTGCCAATCCGGAGCGGCGGCGACGTTGGAGACGCCTACCAGCGCGCGCAGCAGATCCATGGGGTCGAGATCCTTGCGAATGTCGCCGCTTTTGATCGCCCGGTTTACCAGGGCGCGAAGCGCCTGGTGAATCTTGGCGTAAGAAGATTCGAACACCTTCTTCGGGTCCCCGACGAGTGTATTCAGCGCCGGAGCGATCAGATGTTTCGCTTCGATCGCATCGACGAACAGCAATAGCCACGCCCGCAGCGCCTCCAGTGGCGCCATGGACTGCGCGAACTTCGTCCCCGCCGCGGCGAGCTTTTCCATCTCGCTTCGATAAACGGCGACGAGCAGCACTTCGCGGGTAGGGAAGTGGCGATACAAGGTCCCCGGGCCAACACCCGCCTGCTTGGCGATATCGTCGAGGCTGGTTTCCGCGCCCGAGCGCGTGAACTCCCGCTTGGCGATCTCCAGAATGCGCTCGCGATTCCGCTGCGCATCCGCGCGGGGTTTCCGGCCATCTGATGGGGCAGGTTTTGGGGGCATATTCGAAATTTCGCGAAAATTAGTTGCAACCGGAGACTGTCTCCGGTAATCTCTTAATACGGAGACAGCCTCCATTTTACTCGAAGTGCTTCACGGATGGAAGGAAAGACAGATGACGACGAAGCTGGGTGGCACATTTACCCTCCCTGATGGCTCGATCGCGCTCAATCGCATGGGTTACGGCGCCATGCAACTGGCCGGCCCCGGAGTTTGGGGACCTCCGCGAGACGTGGACGAGGCGGTCGCCGTTTTGCGCGAGGCCGTTGCCGCCGGTGTGAACCATATCGACACCAGCGACTACTACGGCCCGCATGTGACCAACCAAATCATCAAGCAGGCGCTTCATCCCTATCCGGCGGGGCTGGCGATCGTCACCAAGGTCGGTGGGCGTCGCGGTGCGGACAAATCATGGGGTCACGCGTTTTCGCGCCAGGAGTTGATCGACGCAGTTCATGACAATCTTCGGAATCTCGGCCTCGACGCGCTGGAGATTGTCAATCTGCGGGTCGGCGGAATGTTGGAGCCCGCGGAAGGATCGATCGAGGAACCTTTGACGGTACTCGCCGAGTTGAAGCGTCAGGGGCTGATAAATCACATCGGTCTGAGCAACGTGACTCCACGGCAAGTGCGGGAAGGACAGAGGATCACGGAGATCGTTTGCGTGCAGAATTTCTACAACGTGGCGAACCGCAAGGATGATGCGTTTATCGACGTTCTGGCGCAGCAAGGCATTGCCTACGTCCCGTTCTTCCCGTTGGGAGGATTCACTCCGCTGCAATCCTCGGTGCTCGATCGTGTGGCGGCATCCTTGAACGCAACGCCGATGCAGGTGGCGCTTGCCTGGCTTTTGCAGCGCTCTTCTAACATTTTGCTGATTCCCGGCACCTCTTCGAGAAAGCATCTTCGAGAGAACTTGGCTGCCGCGACGTTGCAAATCCCTTCGGAGTTCATCGCCGAGCTTAATGCCATCGCGCAAAACACACAGGCAGCGGCTCAACCCGCGCACTAATTTCGAGTGCCGATCGTTTTACGCACAGAAGTTTCGGGACTCGCAAAGAGCCGGCGTAGTCGTTTTCGCTGAACAAAGAGGAGATTGGAACCATGAATCAAATGGCGCTGAGTGAATGCTGGGAAAATCACGACCCCGGTATCGCCGACGTGGCGAAAATGGCCGAGCGAGAGTTGGCCGCGTTTTTCAATGCGGTGCGGAAACTGTTCGGCGCCACACAGGCGGAGCTCGCGGCAAACGATTGGCTGCAGGAATTGGAGGCAACGGATACGTTGCCCGTCGCAACGCGGGAATGGCGATCGATCACGATTCACGCTGCCAGAAGGCTTGCAGCTCGAATAAACGGTTCGTTCCAACGAGATTGAAATGCGGGCGAGGCGATCTAAGTAAAACCACGGCCTGCGTGCCTGCATATATTCCGCGCGTTCAGAAAGGAGTATTTCCATGCGAGTATTTATTACGGGAGCTACAGGTTTCATCGGTTCCGCGGTGGTTCCGGAGCTAATCAGCGCGGGCCATCAGGTGATTGGCCTTGCTCGCTCAGACGCGGGCGCAAAGTTTCTTGCCGATGCCGGCGCGCAGGTGCATCGGGGAGATCTCCAAGATTTGGACAGCCTGCGCCGCGGAGCGGCAGCGTCGGAGGGAGTGATCCACCTCGGGTTCATTCATGACTTTTCGAAATTTCAGGAAAATTGCGAGATCGACCGGCTCGCGATTGAAGCTCTTGGCCACGAACTCGCGGGGTCTAACCGTCCGCTAATCATCACCTCCGGCACCGGAATGGCGGGCCACACGAAGGGACGGCTCGCGATGGAGGAAGATGCGCCCTACACCGGCCCTGGCGCAGTTCCGCGTGTCGCATCCGAACTTGCAGCTGCTTCCATCGCGGAGCGCGGTGTGCGCGTGTCAGTGGTTCGGTTACCGCAGGTCCACAATCCGGAGAAACAAGGTCTTGTCACCTATGCAATGGCTATCGCCCGCGAGAAAGGCGTGTCGCCGTACGTCGGTGATGGAGCGAACCGCTGGCCGGCGGTGCACCGGCTAGACGCTGCGCGTCTGTACCGGCTGGCGCTGGAAAAGGGAACCGCGGGCGCCAGATATCATGCGGTCGCCGAAGAAGGAGTGCCAGTTCGCCAGATCGCGGAGGCAATCGGCCGGCGCGTGGGCGTTCCAGTCGTCAGCATGGGCGCGGAGCAAGCAGCGAATCATTTTGGCTGGCTGGCGCCGTTCGCCGCGATGGACAACGCGGCATCGAGCGCGCGCACCCGCAAGCTATTGGGCTGGGAGCCCAAGGGACCGGGGCTCATCGAAGATATCGACGCGCGGCGTGAAGCCGCGGCGTGAGCGCGTCGATCAAAGGAGCTTCGTAATCTGACCAGCGCTGCGTAGAATCACTGCAAAAGAATCGAATGGGAGAAAAGAATATGGCAAGCACCGCGAAAAAAGTCGCGCTGATCACCGGAGCGAATAAAGGCATCGGTTTTGAGGTAGCGCGCCAACTGGGCGCGGCCGGCTGCGTGGTCGTGCTCGGAGCGCGGAATCAAACGCTCGGGAAGGAAGCTGCCGCGAAACTAATCGCCGAAAGCCTCGATGTCCGCTTCGTGCCCATCGACGTCACCGACTTTGCGTCGGTCGCCGCAGCTGCCGAAAGCATTGGGCGAGATTTCGGGCGTCTGGATATCCTGGTCAACAACGCGGGGATCAACGATCCTGGCGATGGCCCTGCGCCCACGGCGCAACTCGCTGCCGTTGAGCGTGTGCTGCGAACCAATTTTCTTGGTGTTCTGGCAGTCACGCAAGCGATGCTGCCGCTGCTGCGCAAATCGCCCGCGGGGCGCATCGTAAATGTGTCCAGCGGCCTCGGCTCTCTTACGCGGAACGCCAGCCCCAACCCGTCCTCTCCAACGTTCATTGGTTACAGCGCCTCCAAGGCCGCGCTCAATATGCTGACGGTGCAGCTCGCGCGTCTGCTCAGCGACACACCCATCAAAGTAAATTCCGCCGCGCCGGGTTACACGGCCACGGCCCTCAATGATTTTCGCGGTACGCAAACCATTCCCGAAGGCGCCGCCGAAGCAGTCCGCTTGGCGCTGCTCCCGGACGACGGACCGACTGGCACCTACTCCGAACGCACCGGCATCGTTCCCTGGTAGCTGCGCCGGCTCCGGCACAATTTCAAAGGTCTCGCTTGGCGGCCGACCGCCCGGAATTTACCTCTTGACAACTGTTGTTGCTGGGTGTGAATTGCGCTTATCACCGCCCTCGCGGCTGCAAAAACAGTCCGGAGCGGTGAGTCGGCGGGTGGGCCGATTGAGGCACACGCACGGCCGCTCGCAACGACGCACTCATAGACGTACAGGAGGACGAGCATGGCCGAAGCCGCACAGCGTAGGCGCGTTCCCGATGGCAGCGCCTACGGACGCCCCGAACAGCATCCCGATCACGAGCTAACTGGGGTAGGTCCGCACACACCTTGCGGCGAATTGATGCGCCGGTATTGGCAACCGGTGGCCGTGTCGTCCGAAGTGACTAGCCGCCCGCAATATGTGCGAATTCTGGGCGAGGACTTGGTTATTTTTCGCGACAAGGCCGGACGGCCGGGGCTTCTCTATCCGCGGTGCATGCATCGCGGCACGTCTCTTTTTTATGGCAAGGTGACCGAAGAGGGAATCGCGTGCTGCTATCACGGCTGGCTGTTCGATGTGGAGGGCCGCTGCTTGCGCCAGCCCTGCGAGCCGGATGGCGGACGCAATCTGGATGTGGCGCGCCAGCCTTGGTATCCAGTCGAGGAGCGCTACGGGCTGGTGTTTGCCTACATGGGACCGCCGGAAAAAAAGCCGGTGCTGCCGCGCTTCGACATTCTGGAAGATCTCGGCCCCGATGAGGAAATCCGCGGCTACAAGGGCGCATTTGGCGCCACCGGCGACGTCAGCATGGACATCGCGCCGTACAGCTGGCTGCACATGAACGACAACGTAATGGATCCCTTTCACGTCTACGTGCTGCATTCCACATTTACCGGCGTGCAATTCGCGCAGCAGTTTGCGGTGATGCCCAAGGTGGATTTTTTCACCACCGATGAGGGCGTTTGCTATTCGGCCAAGCGCACGCTCGAAGACGGTAGGGAATACGACCGCATCTCGTCATGGATCATGCCTAACATTATGTCCGTGCCAAATCCCATCGATATTACACAGGTGCGTTCGAATATGATCGCGTGGGCGCTGCCGGTGGACGATTCGCATTTCACCATGGCCGCCGCGTCGCGCGTGCCCAAGAACTCGGGCGGTTTCTTCAATGCCCGCGATGGCTTTCGCTTCAATGGCAAGCTGTGGCATGAAATGACGATCGAGGAACATCAGGAAACGCCTGGCGATTACGAAGCGCAGGCCGGGCAGGGTCCGATTTCGCTGCACACGGAAGAGCACTTGGCCAGCAGCGATCGCGGCATCATCATGCAGCGGCGGATTCTGAAACAGCAAATCAAAATCGTGGCCGAAGGAGGCGACCCGGTGGGCGTCTCATACGATCCTTCGCGTGCGACGGTGAAGGTTCGCTCCGGCAATTTCTACGTGGAGCCACAGCCTGCGTGATGGCTACCGGAGCAAAGATTCACACGCCGCCCGGCGTTCGCGTAATCGACGTGGAGAGCGTGCCGATGGTGGCGCGCTCTCACGTGCGCGCGGGCGGTTTCAGTTCGCGCCGCCTGCTTGCCGGAGAACAGGGGACGCTCGGAAATTTTTCGCTGCAGCTCTCGCTCACGCCGGATACCTATTTCTCGCCGCGCCACCGCCACAACTTCGACCAAGTGCGTTATCAGATCGAGGGCGAATTTGATTTCGCCTCGGACGGCGTGATGAAACCCGGCATGGTCGCTTATTTCCCCGAAGGAACTTACTACGGGCCGCAATCGGGATCGACGCGCAGCCTTACGCTCGTGTTGCAGTTCGGCGGAGCGAGCGGCAACGGTTATATGTCTACCGAGCAGTACGACCGCGCGGCAACAGAACTCGGTGCGCTGGGCACGTTTGCGAATGGCGTTTACACGCTCACTACCCCGGAGGGCCGCAAGCTCAACAAGGACGCCTACGAAGCCGTGTGGGAGCGCGTCAACGGCCGGCCGATGAAGTATCCCGCGGACCGTTACACGCGGCCGGTTTTCATGGAGCCGGAAAATTTCGCGTGGATTCCGATGCCGGATCAGCCGGGAGCGAGTTGCAAGCTTCTTGGCGAGTTTTCCGAGCGCCGCACACTGATCGCGTTCTATCGCGCCGAGCCGGGTGCATCGCTGCGGCTGCAGGGTCACTCGATTTACTTCGTGGCTCGCGGGTCTGGCGCCGTTGGCGCGCAGGAATTCCGCGCTCACTCTACGATCTATATCGCAAACAATGCCGGCGAATCGTTCGCGGCTCCTCTCTCGGCGCGCGACACCGTGGAAATGCTGCGCATCGGCCTGCCTCGTTTTGACTGACCGCTACCGTTATCTATTGCGGTTGCGCTAGTGACCCGCCGCGGCCCCCCACCGTCTGGAAGGACGCCCACTTTTCAGTCCGCCAAAAATTTGGCATTCAGCGATCCCTAAACGCCAGTTCGGCTCGGCGCAAAGAAGACACTCGCACGGCTGCCGCATACGCGCCGCATTCTGCGGAAGCTCTCCTGCTATAGTGGACCCATGGCCAAGAAGAGCGCCGGCTTGTTGATGTATCGGATTCGCGACGGCGAGCTGGAAGTTCTTCTGGTGCATCCCGGCGGCCCGTATTGGGTGCGGAAAGACGCAGGCGCGTGGTTCATTCCCAAGGGCGAAGTGGCGCCTGGCGAAGATGACGCAGCCGCCGCGACTCGCGAATTTACCGAGGAAACCGGGCTGACTCCACACGGCCCGTTCCTGTTGCTTGGCGCCGTGCAGCACAAATCGGGAAAGATTGTGACGGCCTGGGCTTTTGAAGGTGACTGCGATCCCGCCACGCTGACGAGCAACACCTTCTCGATGGAATGGCCGCCGCATTCAGGCAAGCAGCGAGAATTTCCGGAAATCGACCGCGCCGCGTTTTTTACCGTGAGAGCCGCCGAAGAGAAAATGCACGCCGCGGAGTTCGAGTTTGTTTCCCGCCTCCTCGGCATGCGTTCAGCAACAGCGTTGGGCCTGCCGCGTCGTCGCGGCGCTCCTGAATCCAAGAATCGTTAGGCTCGAATGCCCTTATGCGCCGTGTGGATATCTCGGAGATTCACGAACGCTCCTGGTTTCCGCAGAGCCTCCGCAATCTGGTCACTGACAGCCTGCAATTCATCCTCAATACCGGACGAGTGTATCGGCCGGTTGCCCACCGCTTGCAGCGCGCGATCGATTCAGCAGGCGCGCACCGGGTGATCGACTTGTGCTCCGGCGGGGCGGGTCCGTGGCTCTGGCTGCACTCTATTTTGCGGGCCGATGGCTCAGATCCCGTTGAAATCGTGCTCACCGATAAGTTTCCAAATCTTGCGGCGTTTGAAAACGCCCACCGGAAATCGTGCGGTTCGATCGTCTATTCATCCAAGCCAGTCGATGCTTCGCGAATTCCCGTGGGGCTGTCCGGATTTCGCACCGTCTTTACGTCGTTCCACCACTTTTCACCGGCCGAAGCGGTGGCGATTTTGCAGGATGCCGCGGCTCATCGGCAGGGAATCGCCATCTTCGAGGCTGCGCGTCGCCGCCCGGCTACGATCGTTTCCACGTGCGCCGTGCTGACAGCCGCCCTGCTGTCCGCGCCATTTGTGCGGCCGTTCCGCCTATCACGGCTCTTCTGGAGTTACGTGCTGCCGGTGGTTCCAGCGGTGCTGTTCGTGGACGGAATTCTTTCCTGCCTGCGCGCGTACTCGCCTGCCGAGCTGAGGGAACTCTGCGAAAAAATCTCGGCTCCGGGTTATCACTGGGACGTGGGCGAGGCTTCCGGATTATTTGGGCCCGTGACCTATTTGCTGGGCTATCCGCTGCCCGATGCGGGTTCGAAAAACGAACGCGGATTGCAGCCGCGGAATCTCTCGATAGAGGGCGCGCAACCCAGCCCCTCTGCCTAGCATCGATGGGTTTGGAGCCTTTTGGGCTGGTTTCTTGACGCGCCACGACCCGCCTCATACAATTTTCGCGGCCATGTCCATTTCAAATTCGGAATCTTCGCCGAGTGACCCTTCGGAGCTCCGAGCCATCGGAGCTTCCCCACGACTTCCAATCGCACTTATTTTAATCATGCTGACTGGCGCGGTATCGTGTCCGCTCGCGGCCAAACTGCCTCACCGTCCGCTCGCACCCGCCCGCCCATCGGCGCAGCCCCCAGCGCTCGAAATGGATACAGCGAAGGGCATCGCCGGCCAAATCGTCGATTCGGCAACGAACGCTCCAATATCAGGCGGACAGTTGACCGTCGCGCTGGAGCAGCCTGACGGCACCGGCACGGACGTCGTTTTTACGCAAACGACTCCGGATGCTTCGGGGCATTTTTCCTTTCCCGTGCTTCCGCTCGCAACCCAGTTCGACCTCGTGGCGGTTGCGGTCAACGGGTCGGGCGTCGCGTACGACGCCACCGTGATCGTGGGAATCCCTCCGGGCTCAAACCTCGGACCCATTCCATTGATTCCCGAAACCAGTGGAGCCACGGGATTGGCGAAGATCGAAGGTTTTGTGACGGCATCGTCCAGTTCGGGTCCGTCGTCGATTCGCGCCACCGTTTCGGCGGTTCAGACCATCGATATAAGCAATGGCATTTCGGTGCCAGTCAGCACCCCGCAGACGGTAACGCTTGCAGGCGCCAACACCCGGCCGATCACCATTCCCGGCGAACCCGGCACTTCGGCTGACGTTCTAGTGCAGTCGAATTCCGGCTGCCCGGCATTGCGATCGCCGGATGCGAACTGTGCTGGTTACGTCCTAACCGTGCCCGGCAGCAATCCGAGCGTGGCACTTTTCGCCGCCGGCAAAATTGCCTATAGCACGCCCGCCGAGGGCCCGGCAGCCTACTCCGTTCGCGCGAATTCATACATGCCCGGAGAAATCGGTGCGAGCGTGTGCATCCCGTCGTTTCAGTCGGTGACCTCGGACGAAGCGGGCCGGCCCCTGAAGGTCTCGCCCGGCGGGACGGTGACGGCGCAACCGATCGCTTTTACCGACTGCTGGTAAGCTCGACAGATTCCGAATTGAAATGTGATCTGCGCACTTGTGCTGGTGCGAACGCCGCACTACACTCCCGGCCGAAAGCAGGGGAGCGGCAGACGTGCGCGCGGCGCGAATGAACATGCGTTCGGCTGCGCCCAGCGTTGCGGACTTCAATTCTGATACGGAGGCTTGCCGGGAATGAGCTTGAAAAAGATTCTGATCGCCGTCGACGACAGCCCGCATTCGCAGCGCGCAAAAGAACTCGGAGTCGAGGTTGGCAACGCCCTCGATGCGGAGATCGCCTTCGTCTATGTGTTCGACGCGACCGCCACGCCCGCCGGCGCGTGGGGCTTTCCCGCGGACCGCATCAGCGCCATGTCCCAACTGGAAGGCAAGCGGCTGCTGGATAAATTTTTGGAAGGTCTTCCGAAGCAGCCCAGTTCGAAAACCCCTGTGCGAGAGTTCCTGGAGTCCGGCAGTCCCGCTGAAGCCATCGTTCGCGTGGCCAGAAAATGGGGCGCCGATCTGATCGTGATGGGCAGCCGCGGCCGGGGAAAAGTGAAGGGAATTTTGCTGGGCAGCGTTTCGCAAGATGTGCTGAGCAACGCGCCCTGCCCGGTGCTGGTTGCGCCGCCAGAATTGTAACGTTGTCCGGATCTCGGCGAGGCCTTCGTGCTCCCTGCGGTTTGCTGGTTTTCACGCAGAACGGCATCGGGCCTTTTGTCGAGGAATATAGCGCTCTGCGCGTGCAAAAAACGCCCGGGGCTTTTGGCGTTTGAACCCTTTCCGCTCGGCCCCAGGGAACGATCCTAAGCAACTTGCTGTGCTGGTGCAGATTAGCCGTCTCCGATATTCCCGGCGGCGATGGCGCTGAACATGCGTGTTGCTCCGCGGCCCCGCCGAAAGGAGCAAGTTCGCATGCTTCGAAAAGTACTCTTGAGCAGCGCGCTGGCTGTCGTGCTCGCCACTCCCGGAATGTTCGCCGCAAAATTGCCCGCGCCGCAATCGCAGAATCAGCAGCAACAGCATCAGGCGCAATCGAAGACCGTGTCTGGAACGGTCTCGGCCATCGGGAGTGACCGCAAGTCGTTCACGCTGGACGTGAATCAGCAGAATTCCTCGAAGCCTAAAAAGATGGATTTCTATATCGACCGCCAAACGCAAGTGGAAGGCCGCGTCGGAGTCGGAACGAAAGCGTTGGTACAGTACCAGCCCACCGACGACGGGCGGAATCTCGCTTTGGACGTAACACCCCAAGCCGGCCAATAACCGCCGGCGATAACGACAAAAACTTTCGGCCGGCCGGCGCGGCACCGTCTGCGTTCGGCCGGCTGCTTATCCGCTTCCGTAGAAGCCCCGAGCCGCTTCGCGTCTGCGGGTAATAACTCCCGCAATTTCAGGAGGTGACCTGATCGATCTTATGTCCCGGCCAATGGCAGTATCTACGGTCGAGGCGCAGGAGGTTGGCGCCTGAAGCATCGGGAAGAGCACACGGCGATGGAAGTTAGCACCCCAGTTTGCGTTACCGAAGAGCGTTCTCCCGCTGGCCATCCGCAGTCGGCTCACCAGCGGCCGGCCCCGCAATCCCACGATCTCTCTCCAATCGCGTCCACGGGAGCCAACATGCTGCCTACCTCTCCAGTCCTGATCATCAGTGGCGAACAAGCCCATCGCGCTCAGCTTGCCGATCATGTCTTCAAGTTCGGTTTGCGTCCGGTTTGTTGCGAGACGATCGCCGATGCACGCGCGCTGGCGGAGCAACAGCCATTCAGTGCTGCTGTATCCGAGGATCAATTGCCCGACGGAGATTTCCGCGCGGTGATTACTGAGATGCGCCGTCACGCGGCTCATTCGCCCGTGGTTGTGGTTTCCGGCCGCGACGACTGGGATTTTTTGTCTTTCCACCGTGCGCCTGGGAGCGTTCGATTCGGTGGCTTTTCCGCCGACTCCCGGCGAGCTCGAGCGCGTCCTGTGGACCGCCCTCACGGAAACGAAACGATAGGGCGGGCCTGAGAGCGAATCGGAACGCCGCTCTCGGAAAATAAGGAATGAGCGAAGGACCAACAATGGCAGAAATGCCCTTTAATGTTTTGCTGCTCGGCGAAAGCGAAGCCGGATGGGCTTCCCTGCACAAACAGCTTCAGAAGCGCGGCTGCCGCTGCCAATTCGCGCATTCTCCGAAAGAGGCGCTGGCCACCGGCGGCCCGCACGCTTTCGATCTGATCCTGAGCACCATGCCCGTTGCGCGGATCGAGCCATTCGTGGCGGAACTCGGCAACGCGCAGTCGAACGTGTTCTATTGCCATCCCGTCGAAGACGGCTGCTGGTGGCTGCCGGTGGTGCGGCACGGCCGGCAATGCTTCGGCGCGCCCGGTGTGCGCGGCGGAGAATTTCTCGCCATTCTCGATCAAATGATTCGAGACGGCAGCTCGCCAACACCAACGGCGCCTTCCAGCAGTACGGAACCGGATTTAGCCCCTGCAGTCACAGCCGGACGCCCCGCGCGAGCCTAAGAGCGCTCGCCGCGGGCGTACGCGCCAAGCCGGGTCGCGAAATCCGCTCTCTGATGTGCGGCGTTCATCGAGTTCCACTTCTAATCGTTTCACCGCGGTTTCGCTATTTACTGGTTGGCGCCAGCGCGTTACGTCACCGTTGATCCCGCGCCGGGCGATGGCAAAATCGAGCTTCCGAGGTCGCCGGATGTTTCGCATTTTTTCACGCCGCGCCGCAGCGCTTGCCTTTCCAATGATGCTGGCGATTTGTCTGCCGCCCATGGTGGTGATCGCGCTAAATTTGCGAGCGCAATCCACCAGCGCTTCGTCGCAGTCGAATTCCAGCAGTTCCGCCAATGCAGCCGGTACGCCCGATTCCTCCAGCACCGGCCCGTCTGCGGATACCGCCGCTGCGAAAGCCGCCGCCCGTAAGAAGGCTTTCGAAGCCGACTTGAAGGGACTGGAAGAAGGCGGCAGCTTCCATCATGAGGCTTCCGGTCCGCAAACGCTTTTCGTCTCGCCCGCAGTGGTCAACATGGTCCATGGCCAGCGAGCGGATTTCGGCGCTTTCGACAATAAGGGCCGTGATGTTTCATCCCAAGCCGAATGGTCCCTCAGCAATTCGTATGTGGCGACGCTGGTAACCGGCAAAGGCAGGCCCTACCTGATCGCCAAGACTCCGGGGGAAGTGACCGTTCGAGCGCGCATCGACGAGAACGAATCTTCCTGCGATGTCACCGTCTACGATGGCACCGCTCTGCCCGCCGGCACGCCTGCGTACATCGCCGCCAAAATTCCGGGATTCAAGGCGCAGCAAGCCGTTCCCGCCGTGCCCTCCGCTCGCGCGCCGCAGCCTGCGCCCGCACACTAAACCGGCCGTACGTCCGCAGCCAAGCGACGCATTTTTACCCGCCACAATCCGGCGGGACTCTACTCGTAGCGCAGCGCGATGATCGGATCCACGCGCATCGCTGTCCGCGATGGCGCCACGCAAGCCGCCAGCCCCACGACCAGAATCACCAGCGCAACGGCGCCAAACGTCCACGGATCGGTGGCCGAAACGCCCCAGATTTGGCTGGACAGAAATCGCGTCAACGCCGCGCTGGCGAGCAATCCCACCACGATGCCTGCCACAATCAGTTTCGCGCCCTTGCGCAGCAGCATTCCCAAAATGTCCGACGGCTGCGCGCCCAGCGCCATGCGCACGCCGATTTCGTGCGTTTGCAGCGAAACCGTATAAGCCATCACGCTGAATACGCCGATGATTACCAGCGCCAAACCGACCCCCGCAAATATAGACATCGCCGCGAGGTAGAATTCCGGCTGGGCGTAGCCGTATCGCTGCAAATCGCCCATGACGGTGCCCGAATCATTGTCGAATGCGATATTCGGGTCGATCGCCCAAATTTCCCGTCGCACGCTATTCCACAGCGACATCGGCGCCACCACCGTCCGCACCAGCAGCCCGCGGCCATTTAACCCGCCGACGATCGTGTAAGGCAGAAATCCCATCGGCGCGACGGGCTGTCGCAAACCCTGATTGCGAACATCCGCGACCACGCCGATCACCCGGTAATATGTGCTATCCGGTTGATTATTCGCCGTATTGATGGTTTTGAATCCGATCGATTCGCCGATGGGATTCTCGCCTTTGAAATAATTGCGGGCCATGGTTTCGTTGATCACCACCACGCGTTGAGCCTCGTTAACATCCGCCGCCGACAGCAGCCGACCGCTCAGCAGCTTGATTCCCATGGTCCGAAAATAATCCTGGTCGCATAGGTCGAACTCCGCCTGCCACACGTCCTGGTGCGTAGTTCCTGGGACGATTACCTCGCCACCGCCGTATCCGAAGGGCGGGAGCCCGATGGACACGGTTGCCGACTGCACTCCCGGCAGCGTACGCACGCGCGCCAGTACCTGCTGTAAAAAGGAGCGCTGCTGATCGGCCGTCGCATATCGCCCCGCCGGATAGGCCATGTCCGCGTACAAAATGTTCGACGGGTCGAATCCCAGGTCTATGCGTTCCAGCGAAAACAGGCTGCGGATCATCAATCCCGCACCGGCCATCAGCAACACGCCGAGAGCCACTTCGCCAATTACCAGAGCCGAACGGAACGCTCCATGCCGCGAGCCGGCGCTCATGCCGCGTCCCGTGCCGTTCAAGTGGGTTTGCAACGCGCCGCGCACGGCGTGAATCGCCGGAGCCAGCCCGCACAACACCGTGGTCAGGATCGCCACTCCCAGAGCGAAAAGGAGCACCCAGCCGTTCGTCTCGATCGATACCGACGGCGGGAAATCCACCGGAATCGTCGCCGCCACTTCCCTCGTTCCGAAATACGCGAACACGCATCCCACCGCGCATGCGGCCAGCGACAGGATGAAACTTTCCATCAACAGTTGACGGATCAGCCGCCCGCGGCTCGCGCCCAGCGACGCTCGAATGGCGATTTCCTTCTCCCGCGCCGTGGCACGCGCCAATAGCAGATTGGCGATGTTGCTGCAAGCGATCAGCAGCAGCATCAGCACTGCAGCCATTAGCGCGTACAGCATTCCTTTGAAATCGTTGGTGGTGTCGTCCGCCACACTAAGGACCTTCACTGTGAACCGCTTCGGGAAATCGTCGCGGTATACCTGCGATAGCCGGTGCATTACTACGTCCACCGCCGTATTGGCCTCTTTGAGGCTCACTCCGTGCCGCAGATGCTCGCTGGTCTCGAAATACGCGGGATAAGGGGTGCCAGCGGCCATAGGGATATTTGCGTGTCCCACAAATGTGGGAATCCACACATCGCAGCCGTCCAGCACGTAATGAGGCGGCATGATCTCAACCAGCGTGCGCAGGGTGCCGTTGAGCGTCATCACCGAGCCGAGGATTTTCGGGTCGCGATGGAACTGCTTGGCCCACAGTTCGTCGGTCATCGCGAATACCGGAGGCGCGCCGGGCGCCGCGTCCGCCGGACCCAAGCTGCGCCCCAGTGCCGGGGCAATTCCCAGCGCGTCGAAGATGTTGCCCGTCACCCAGCAGCCGCTGAAAATGTCGCTGCCGCCTTCATTGTTGGCGTAGAGGACGTTGAGGTTGTGGAACGCGAACGTGTCCAGAAAGATGCTCTGCGTTTGGTCGTGGAAGTCGGTGTATTCCGGAGCAGTCAGCGCTAGGCGCACTTCTCCAGCGGGTCGCGTGACATCGTGAATCTGGAAGGTGACGAAGCCATCGACCTTGGGGTAGGGAAACGGCGAGATCAGCACCGCGTAGAACACGCTGAAGATCACCGCAGTCCCGCCGATGCCCAGCGCCAGCGCGATCACCGCCACGGCCGCCACACGCCGGTCCTTCCACAGCGACCGCGCGCCGTATCGCAGGTCCCTCCAGATCGACGCGAGCAGTTGCATCGTAGCGCCTTCGCAAGATGTGAACTACGCGAGCGGAAGTCTACTCCACGGCCGATTCGGATTCCATTATTACCGCCCGGAGGGGATAACCGCGGCTACGCTGACGCCTGAGAATCGGGGGAAGGTTCTGCCGCACCAAAGACGTGGCGCTACTTTCCCTCCCGGCACGAGAGACCGCCGCAGCGCATACATCACGAGTCACCAATCACGCTCCTTCGTGAATCACGTTTTTCCCCAAGAAGGCTTTGCGTTTTCCCCGGCGCGTCTTTACAATGGAGATTCTTTTTAACGGTATGGCAGACAGTAGCAATCCAATCTCTCGCGCGTCTCGCGGCGTTTATCGCTTCGCTGTTTTCACCACTTCTTTCACTATTCTCCTTTTGATGGCTGGAGCGCTGGTGACCAACAACGATGCGGGCGACTCTATCCCGACGTGGCCCCTCGCTCACAACGATGCGCTGTTTCCCCCTCATTTTGTGGGCGGAATCCGCTTTGAATATTCGCATCGAGTGGTGGCGGGCATCGTCTCGCTGCTGACGCTGATCCTGGCGATCTGGATCACCAAAGTGGACAAGCGCGCGCTGGCGAAGAAGCTTGGCTGGACGGCCTTCGGCTTGGTGCTCGCGCAGGCGGCGCTGGGCGGCTTTCGGGTGCTGGGAAACGACCCCTCGGCGTCCGCCACGGCGCACGCCACGCTGGGGCAAATCTTCTTCATAACGCTGGTCGGAATCACCGTGTATCTGAGCCCGTGGTGGCAGGGCAATCCGCCGCAGTTTGAGGATCGCGGCTCGCCGCGCGCGGCAGCGATCGCCTCGGCCACAATGGGCGTGATTCTGGCGCAAGTGCTGCTGGGTGCCGCTTATCGGCACGGCATTCTGAATATCGTGCCCCACCTGATTGGCGCCGCGGCGGTGACGTTCATGGTCATCTGGGTGGCGCGCGTGATCAAGAGACGCTTTCGCGAAAGCCGCACTCTGCGTAAGGGTGTGGTATTCTTGCATGCGTTTTTCGGCATTCAGATTCTGCTGGGTTTTGCGGCGTGGTGGGCCATGACGCGCCCGGACGACCTCGTGCAGCCGACAGGTGTGTTCGTTACCCTGACCGTGGCGCACGTTCTGGGCGGCGCTCTGCTGCTCGCTTCGTCCACGATTTTGATGCTGATGTGCTTTCATTTGACCGCGCCGGCGCACCTCGCGGCCGGTTCACCTGTGGCGCCTTCGCGAGCTGCAACCGCCGCCGGAGGCTCTCCGGAAAGGGTAGGGGGCTAACAAACCGGATATGAACGAGCGCGCCGACGCGATTTCCAGCCTCGATAAGCCTTGGGCGTATGTGGTGCTGACCAAGCCGGATGTGACGTTCCTCGTTTTGATTACCACGCTCGCCGGCTTTTATCTGGGATCGAGCGGCTCGATTGTATGGTCGGTGATGCTGAGCACCGTTTGCGCCACCATGCTCGTAGCGGGCGGCACGGCGGCTCTGAATCAGTATGTGGAGCGCGAATCCGATGCGCTAATGCGCCGGACCGCGGCGCGTCCTTTGCCCACCGGGCAACTGCGGCCGCGTGACGTATTGCTTTTCGGCATCATCCTGATCGTCGCGGGCGCTGCATGGCTCGCTTTCGCCGCGAATACACTGGCTGCGATGGTGGCGCTGACGACCACCGTTCTGTATCTGGGGCTCTATACGCCGTTGAAGAAGCGCACGCCGCTTTCGACGGCCGTGGGAGCAATTCCCGGCGCGCTGCCTCCGCTGATCGGATGGGCTGCGGCGCATGGTTCGCTTTCCTTGGGCGGCTGGATTCTCTTCGCCATTCTGTTCTTCTGGCAATTTCCGCACTTCATGTCCATCGCCTGGATGTACCGCGAAGACTACGCACGCGCCGGCATCAAGATGCTGCCGGTGGTCGATAAGAAGGGCGATTCGACATTCCGGCAGATCGTATGCTGCTCGGCGATTCTGGTATGGGTTAGCGCGCTGCCATCGGTGGTGGGGATGGCCGGAATTCATTACTTTTTCCTGGCGCTTATTCTGGGCATGCTCCTGCTGCAGGTCGGATTATGGGCCAACCGCTCGCGCACCAACGCCCGCGCCAAGTGGCTGATGCACGCCACCGTTGCGCATATCCCGCTGCTTTTGATTTGTCTGGTGCTTGATAAGCTGGCCGTGCGTTAAAGCGAAGCTTGAGGCCATCTGTTCGGTCAGTGCAAGATGTTCCGCGAGCGTGTTAACGTGTCACTTTAACTTGCGGCGCGCGTACCCAGCTGGGCGCTAATGTCGATTCCCGTCAAGTCGCTGCCTCCCGTAATCGCCATCCTGAATGGCGCCGCCGGATTTTTTTTGGTCCTCGCCTATATTTTTATTCGTAAGAAGAAGATTGCGTGGCACCGGATCTGCGTGTTCACCGCGCTGGGCTGCTCCGCGGTGTTTTTAGGCTTCTACCTATACATGCACTTTGTCGCCGGGGTGATTCGCTTCAGCGGGCAGGGCTGGATTCGCCCGGTGTACTTCTCGATTCTCGTATCGCACACGATCTTAGCAATCGTGATCGTCCCGCTGATTCTCATAACATTGACGCGCGCGCTGAGGAAAAAATTCGTGATGCACCGCGCCATCGCGCGATGGACGTTTCCGCTGTGGCTCTACGTCTCGGTCACCGGCGTGGTGGTGTACTGGCTGCTGTACGTCGCGTACACGCCGATCTGGCCCACGTGAACTTCAACCATCACCTGAGCTACCCGCGGATCGTTCGCTTTGCCGCGCCCCAATTCAGCTCAAGTCACTTCTCAAGAAAATACTGAACGTCGGTGACCACGCGCACGGTCTTCATCACGCAGGTGTCAGCGGCGACACGACTGTGCGCGTACGCGAATGCGGCTGTTCAGGAGCTATTTGTAGGAAACCACTACCTGACCGCCTTCGACTTCGATGTTGCTGACGTTGTCCGGCAAGCGCAGCTTTTCGCGATTTTCAGGCGAGCTCATCATTTTTTGAACGGCGTCATCTAAGGCTGACTGAGGCAACGGAAACGATCCAATCTTTCCGCCGACCGGCTCGAACCGCAGATACCTTCCGTTGGTATAGAGGTGGCCTTCGAGTTCGAGTGACAGGTCCGCGCCGTGAACGTTGAAGATGACGTATGCCGTCACTACATCGCCATCGAGCGCAATTTTCACATCTTTCACATTGGATTCCGCTTCGGCAACTGTCTGCGGATCAGCGTCGGCAACGTCTGGAGTCATGGTGACGGGACGGCTTGGCTTTCCTGCGGTCGAAGCAGACGTTGCGCTCGATTGCGGCGATCCTGCGAGCTGAAGATTCTGCGCGAGGTATGAATTCAGCTCCGTACTATCGAGCTGGACTTGCGCCGACTGGCCGGAAGCAGCGGCACGATCCGCGGCTTCGAGTTTCTGTCCGGCGCTCGCGGCGGCTGCCGGGCTGGTGACTACCCTTGGCGCTGGCGATTTCTTCAGAATCAGCCCGAGCGTCAAGATCAGAACGATCAGAACGAACCAGCTGAAAATCTTGCGGATGATCGCAAACGGCGTAGCCTTCGGCATCGCGTTATGCCTCTGATGAAAGTTTAACAACCGGAAGGGCGCCAATCGCGGCGGGCGCAAGGGATCGTAGCGAATGTTTCACTGTACGGTGGGACAGGAGCGCCTCGATGGGCGAGTTAAAGTGCGGAGTTAAACAGGGACATGGTAGCTTTGCGTTGCCGCCGGATATAGCTTTCTTATCTCGGCGGCGACGCAAGCAACTCTTTAGGAGTCGGCGTGCTGACTCTTGCGGTCTGCGCGTCGACTACACACCGATTACTTTAACGAGTTCCCGGACGGAAGCCGCCGACTTATCGAGCGCCGTCTTTTCTTCAGTGGTCAATTTAATTTCGATAATCTGCTCCACGCCCTTCGAGCCAAGCTTCACGGGAACGCCGACAAAGATGCCGTTCATTCCGTACTCACCCTCAAGGTAAACCGCGCACGGAAGGATCTTCTTTTTGTCTTTAAGAATCGCTTCAACCATTTCAACGGCAGCCGCAGAAGGTGCGTAATACGCCGAGCCGGTCTTCAAGAGATTCACGATTTCCGCGCCACCCTTGCGAGTGCGGTTGATAATGGCATCGAGTTTTTCCTTAGGGATCAGTTCCGTAATCGGAATTCCAGCAACGGTTGAATAACGCGGCAAGGGAACCATGTCGTCGCCATGGCCGCCCAGCACGAACGAGTGAACGTTCTCAACCGACACTCCAAGCTCTGCGGCGACGAAGGTGCTCATGCGCGCGGAGTCCAGCACGCCGGCCATGCCGAGAACGCGGCTTTTGGGGAAGCCGCTAACTTTAAACGCCGCTTGCGCCATGGCGTCCAAAGGATTCGTTACCACGATCAGAATCGCGTTGGGCGAAAGCTTTACGACCGCTTCAACCACTGCCTTAATCACATCATAGTTCGCCTTCAGTAGATCGTCGCGGCTCATGCCCGGCTTGCGAGGGAAGCCGGCGGTGATCACGACGACGTCGCTGTTCGCCGTTTCCTTGTAATCGCCCGACGCGGTGGAAATGCCGATGGCGCGCACGTCGCTGCCGATAATCGGCGCGGACTCGGCCATGTCCAGAGCTTTCCCGGCAGGGGCTCCTTCAACGATGTCGGTAAGAACAACGTCCGCGAGGCCCATATCGTGAATTCTCTGCGCCGTGGTCGATCCGACGAATCCACCGCCTACCACTGTCACTTTCTTCCGCATTCGCAAATCTCCTTATGGTGCCGAATTTCCGGTGGCTGCTCGCTGGTCAGGAAACCGTACAGGGCAGGGAGCCGGCTACTTCAAACGCAACTCTGGCTACTTTCTGATTTCGGAACTGTCTTGGATTGCCGCCAAAGGTTTCAGTGTCCCGCGATCGCGAGGTTCTGCATGTTCTCAATGATCGAGGTCGCGAATTCCGTGGTGGTCACCCGCGTCGCGCCGGTCATCAGCCGCTCCAAGTCATAAGTGCATCGCTTTTGCTGAATGGTGCGCTCGATGCCCGCTTCGATGAGCTTCGCCACTTCCTTCCAGCCCATGAAATCAAACATCATGGCGCCCGAGAGCATCACCGAGCTGGGATTGATCACGTCCTTGTCCGCGTATTTCGGAGCGGTGCCATGCGTCGCCTCGAAAACTCCGAAGCCATCGCCGATATTCGCGCCGGGCGCCATTCCCAGGCCGCCGACCTGCGCGGCGCAAGCGTCGGAAATGTAATCGCCATTCAGGTTCGGCGTGGCGAACACTTGGTATTCATCGGCACGGGTCAGCACTTGCTGGAACACGGAATCGGCGATGCGGTCGTTGATGAGTATCTTGTTCTTCCACTGACCGCGCCCGTGGCTTGACTCGATGGCTTCAAGCGTTCGTTTAACTTCCTCGCAAAGCTTGTTCTTGAAGTCGGCGGGCGCGTGCGAGTAGCCCGGCTCGATCATCTCGGCATTTTGTTCGATGGTGATGTTCGGGGTTGCGTCTTTATTTCCGAGAATGTAGCTTTCGCGCTCGGTTACCACCCGCGAGCGAAACTCGTCCGTCGCCAGTTCGTAGCCCCACTCGCGGAACGCGCCTTCGGTGAACTTCATGATGTTGCCCTTGTGCACCAGCGTCACAACCTTCAAGTTGTTGTCGATGGCGTGCTGAATGGCGCGGCGCACCAGGCGCTTGGTGCCAAAAGGCGAAATGGGCTTGATGCCGACTCCCGAATCCTCGCGCACCTTTTTCCCGGTGCCTTTGAGCATGTCGTTATTCAGAAAGTCGATCAGCCTCTTAACTTCGGGCGTGCCGGCCTTCCATTCCACTCCGGCATACACATCTTCTGTATTCTCGCGGTAAACGACCACATTCATCCGCTCGGGGTGGAGCATCGGGGTAGGGACGCCCTCGAAATAGCGCACCGGGCGAACGCACGCGTAGAGGTCCAGCAACTGGCGCAAAGTCACGTTGAGCGATCGAATTCCGCCGCCAACCGGAGTGGTTAGCGGGCCTTTGATCGCCACGCGGCAGTCTCGGATGGCATCCACGGTGTCGTCCGGGAGCCAATTCTGAAAAAGATTGAAGGCTTTTTCTCCGGCCAGGACCTCAAACCAGGCGACCTGCCGCTTTCCCTCGTAAACTTTCTCCACAGCAGCGTCGAACACTCGGCGTGACGCGCGCCAAATGTCGCGGCCCGTGCCATCCCCCTCGATGAACGGAATGATTGGACGGTCGGGAACTCGAAATCGCTCGTTTATGTACTCGATTGGCTGGCCATCCGGTACCGGCAAGCCGTTGTACGAACTCTTCATGTACGACCACCCCCGAAGCGGACCTCGCTCCCCTAGAATATCGCCGGCGAAGCCCTGCCGCAGAACCGATAACCTTAGCACAAAATTGGCATTACGGAGACGGCTTGCTGCTTAGCCTTAGTGAAAAAATAATCCACAAGTTGCCATGCGCCACATGCAAAAAGATCAGGCAATTGTTGAACCGCAAAAATTGCCTGTCCGCGAGAGCATCTTCGCGCACTATGAAGCGCCGCTTTAAATTATCGGTGGAAAGCGCCAACAGGTTACGGTCACGTCGGGCTCGAACTGTCGGCAAGCCGACCACAATTTGAGCGCGAGAAATACTTTACATCCAAAATTCGCGCCATCAAGTGACGCGCGAGCGTATTCGTCCAGCCAAGCGGCGTCACCACGCTGAAGCCGCCCGTCGAGGTGAGGGCGCAAATGGCTTCGCCAGCACCGCGCCCAGCAGGAATCCGCCGACGTGCGCCCACCATGCGATCCCTCCCGACGCGGCAGTAGCCAGCGAACCCAGCCCGCTCAGAAATTCCACAATGAACCACAGTCCGATAAAGATCCATGCGGGTATGCGCGCCAGGAACCATATCACCAGCAGCGGCACCAGCGAGAGAATGCGCGAGCCGGGAAAGTAAACGATGTACACGCCGAGAACTCCGGAGATTGCGCCGCTGGCTCCAATCGATGGAATCGCCGAGCCCCACGAAAATGCCACCTGCGAAATTCCGGAGCCGATCCCGCAGATAAGATAAAACGCCAGATATGCCGTCGAGCCCATGCGGTCCTCAACGTTCCCGCCAAAAATCCACAGGAACCACATATTGCCGATGATGTGCAGCCACCCGCCATGCAGGAACATGCAGGTAAATAAAGGCACGAACGCCTGCGCCAGCGTGTAATGCCTTCCGGCAAGAGCCAGTTGAATGCGAGAGGGCACCAATCCGTAGAAGCGAATGAACGCATCGGCAGCGTGAGGAGGAAGCGAGATCTGATGGATGAAGACAACAAAGTTCGCGACGATCAAAAGAACGGTCATGATCGGGAACGAGTTTCGCGGCGTGGTGTCCTTGAGCGGGATCATGCCGTCGCCGCCGTGTTGCCGACAGCCGACCGGGCAGCAGCGCGTAGTTGATCTTCGGAATACGGCAGCGGATGGCGGGAGCCGCTGCGACGTAGTGCTTCGATTTTCCTGACGCTAGCGATACCGCCGCGCGCGCCCAGCGCTTCACAATTCAGCGCGGCAGCCGCGCAACCGAATTCAAGTATCCGTTCAACCGGCCAACCATCAATCAGTCCATAAAGAAAGGCGCCGTGAAAGATGTCGCCCGCGCCTGTGGTATCCACGGCCTTGATCTGAAACGCCGGACACTGAAGAAATTGTTTACCATTCCACGCAATCACTCCTGCGCAACCGAGTGTGGCAGAGGTAATGCGACACTTGAAGCGCGCGTGGATCTTGGGAAGTGACTTTAATAAGTCGCCCTCGCCGGTCAATCTTTCAGGAAAGTCTTTCGATGTGATCGGATAATCGACGTTCTTAAGTAGCTCTTCAACTCCCGGATAGCGATTGTCGAAATCCCCGACCACCGGAATTCCATCTTCGCGAGCCCATCGAGCGGCTTGCGCCGCAGCTTGCGTATCGTGACCATCCACAAGCAGGGCCCGCGCTCCGCGAATCCAACTGCGCTTCAGGTCTCGTGGTCGCATCGCGATTTTGGGATCGCGATTCCACAACACTGTGCGATCGCCGGTGGTCTGGTCCACCAGGATAAATGAAAATTGGCTTTGGCATCCTTTCGCTACGATCCAGCGCGTATCCACGTCCTCGCGCTTCATCTCCGCGATTTGCTGCTTCGCGGCGGCATCGTCGCCAATCTTGCCAACGTAGCGCACGCGGAGTCCCCAGCGGCTGCATGCCACCATCGCGCTGGCTACCTGTCCTCCGGGCATGGGCTGAACGGACAAAAGTTCGACCTTGGAATCCGGAGCGGGGAATCGTGGCAGTCGAATGATGGTGTCCAGCGCGTTGATGCCCACTCCAACGACCGTGGGCGCTTTATCGAGCTTCCTGGCATGCATGGTTTTCAACAATGTAGACGAGTTCGAAATATTTTGAAACGCCCCAGCGCGGCGGCGGTTTATCAATTGCGCGGCCCGATTTGCTATGATAGAAAAATTCGTTTCGATGCGCGCGGCTCAAGTAGACGTTGCAGTGCTCCACGAATCTGCGGCCAATGAGCCGCAACGTTTGGTTGAAGGATCGGCGCGCCGACAACACGATGGCACTTCACGAGTCCGAAGCAATCATCCTGCAAAGCTATTCGCTGGGAGAGGCGGACAGGCTGGTGAGTTTTCTGTCGCGCGCCGAGGGGCGCGTGCGCGGCGTGGCGGCTGGCGCGCGAAAGCCGAAAAGCCGCTTTGGCGCCACGTTAGAGCGGCTGTCCTACGTGCGCATCTGGTATTTCGAGAAAGAGACGCGCGAACTGGTGCGCATCCGCCAGTGCGAGATCATCGAGTCGTTTCTGGACGCGTTTCGCGATTACGCCTCCAGCGTGGCGCTGGCGATTCTAAGCGAAGTCACCGAAACGGTTCTGCCGGACCACGAAGCATCTGACGCGAATTTTCGGCTACTGCTTGTGGCTACGCAGACGATCAAGCGCACAGGCAAAGCCGATCTGCCGTTGGCCTACTTCGCCCTGTGGACGGTGAAGCTTGGCGGCTGGCTGCCTTCGCTCGATCGCTGCGGATTTTGCGGCGTCTCATTCGCCGACGGAACCGCGGCGTATATTGCTCGCGGCGCTTCCGCTGTGGCTTGCGGGAAATGCCGCCGCGCCGGGATGCGAGTCATTTCTCCTGCGGCGCTGGCGCTGGCTCGAAGAATGCTTCGCGAACGGCTCGATTCACTCGTCGAAGGTGATTCGATATTGAGCGGCGTTCGCGATGCGAAGGAAATTACGGCAATCATGCTCGATGTGGTCGAACAGCAGATCGATCGCAAACTAACCTCAAGAGAACTTCTGGAGCCGACCGCGTGATGGCGCGAACCGAGAAGAACGAGAAGCAAAAGTTGAACCCCCCGAAATTGAAGGGGCTTACGTTTCAGGATCTTCTACTAACACTTGAAGATTATTGGACCAAACGCGATTGCGTGTTGCAGCAGCCATACGACGTGGAAGTCGGCGCCGGCACGATGCACCCGGAGACTTTCCTGCGCGTGCTTGGCCCCGATCCATACCGAGTGGTCTACGCGCAGCCCAGTCGCCGTCCGGCCGACGGCCGCTATGGAGAAAATCCCAATCGACTTTACAAGCATACCCAGCTGCAAGTGATCCTCAAGCCTTCGCCCGCAAATGTGCAGGATCTTTATCTAAGCAGCCTCGCAGCCGTGGGCATCAATCTGAAGGAGCACGACGTTCGCTTCGAAGAAGACAACTGGGAGGCGCCCACACTGGGCGCGTGGGGAATTGGCTGGCAAGTGCTGCTGGATGGCTTGGAGATTACCCAGTTCACCTACTTTCAGCAGTGCGGCGGCTTGGATCTGAATCCTATCTCCGTGGAGTTGACCTACGGCCTTGATCGCATTGCTGCCTACCTGCAGGGCGTGGACAACGTCTTCGACGTGCGCTGGTCTAAATCGATGACCTACCGGCAAGTCCGGCTGCCCGAAGAGCAGCAGTTTTCCGCGTACAGCTTCGATTACGCCGACGCCGCGTCAACGCGCAAGCAATTCGACTTGAACGAAGCGGAGGCCTCGCGCCTGCTCGCGGAATTCTCCAAGCTCAAGGGAGACGCGATCAAGCGCTTCCCGATCCTGGCGGCGTACGACCTTTGCCTGAAGTGCTCGCACCTTTTTAATGTGCTGGACGCGCGCGGTGCGATTTCCGTCACCGAGCGTGCCGGCATGATCGCTCGCATACGAAAGCTGGCGATCCAGGTGGCGCAGGACTGGCTGGCGCAGCGCGAAATGGTTCAGGCTGCCGCCGGGGTGGGCGCATGAAGGCAAAGCTAAAAGTAACGGGCGAGCTTCTTCTCGAAATCGGCTGCGAGGAGATTCCCGCGGGAATGATTCAAAAGGCGGCGCAGGAGCTTAAAGCGCTGCTTGCGAAGCATCTGACCACGGCGCGTCTCGTCGACGAGCCGACAGTTGAGGACTCGATTGAAACCTTTGGTGCGCCTCGACGATTAGTTGCGGTTGCCCGAAACGTTCGACTAAAACAGGAAGATATCACCCGCGAGGTCGTCGGCCCACCTAAAGCAATAGCTTATGATTCCACCGGTAAGCCGACCCGCGCGGCGCTCAGTTTTTCGGAGAAGCAATCCGTTCCCATCGACAAGCTTTCGGTGATCGCTACGCCCAAAGGTGAATATCTGGCCGTCAGGCAATCGATAGCTGGTGAGCCGGCGCGCACCGTTTTAGGCCGGGCGCTTCCCGAGTGCATTCGAGAATTGTCATGGCCTCGGTCGATGTATTGGACCACCGCTGATACTCCGCGCTTCATTCGCCCAATTCGATGGATAGTTGCTCTGCTTGATGGCGCCGTTGTTCCATTCGCGTACGCGGACGTTCGCAGCGGAAACCGCACGGACGGACATCGCTTTCTCGGCAAGAAGGGAATTGCCGTCACCAGCGCCAGCGATTACGAAGCGAAGCTCGCCAGGAACTTCGTGCTTTGCCGGCCGGAAGCGCGGCGGAAAAAGATTGAAGGCGAAATTCGGGCGCTCACCTCGCGGCGTTCCCTGCGCACTCACGAGGACGCCGAACTGCTAAATCTCGTGACCTACCTGAACGAATATCCGACAGTTATTTCCGGCGATTTTGATTCGGCCTTTCTGGCGCTGCCGGATGAAATCCTGATTACCGTGATGCGCGGGCACCAGAAGTATTTCGCGGTGGAAAAGCGCGCCGGAGAACTGGCGCCACATTTTCTGGCGGTGATTAACTTGCCCGGCGATCCAAAGGGCCTGGTCCGCGCGGGGCACGAACGCGTGCTGCGAGCGCGATTCGCCGATGCCCGCTTTTTCTGGGATTCCGATCAAAAAGTCCCGTTGGACGCCTACTTGCCGAAGCTCGCTAGCGTCACTTATGAACGCCGCCTCGGCAGCTACGGCGACAAAGTGGAACGCGTTCGGACGCTTGCGCGCTGGATGGCGGAGCAGTGGTTCAATCGGGGCATGACCCAAGCCGACGTAACTGGCTCCGACCGCGCCGCGGAGCTTGCCAAGTGCGACCTGGTCACGGAAATGGTCCGCGAATTTCCCGAACTGCAAGGCGTCGTCGGTGGCCTCTACGCCCGAGCGCAAGGCGAACCGGATTCGATCGCCTGGGCGGTGTACGACCATTACAAGCCGCTCGGTATGGACGATCCGCTGCCGCGAAATTTGACCGGCTGCACTGTGGCGCTGGCCGATAAACTCGATTCACTGGTGGCGTGCTTTGGGGCGGGCATCGTGCCCACAGGTTCAAGCGATCCTTTTGCTCTTCGCCGCGCAGCCATGGGAATTGTAAAAATTATTTTGGAGCGCCGCTTGCCGGTCTCCGTTTCTGCGATGATCTCCGCGGCTGCCAAGGCACTGAAGGAAAATCCGCCACGCATTGACCTTGCCGTCGAAACGGAAGCGCAGACAGCCGCATTCCTTCTGGAGCGCGCGCGCTTCTATCTCCGCGAAAAGGGCGGATTTTCGTACGACGAAATCAATGCCGTATTCGCCGCGGGGGCGGACGACCTTTGCGACGCTGCCGATCGCGTAGCGGCGGTAAAGGCAATCCGTTACTCGAAGGATTTCGCTCCACTCGCCGCAAGTTTCAAGCGAATCCGCAATATCCTTGAAAAATCCGCCGGCAAGGATGATAAAGGTCAAGTTGCAGTAAATCCGGAACTGCTTGCGGACGGGGCTGAAGTAGAGCTTCATCTTACGTCGCAGAGAATTCGCGATACGGTTGCCGCGAATAAGCGCGATCGAAAATATAAAGCCGCGCTGGAGGAAATCTCGAAGCTTCGACCAGCGGTTGATCGATTTTTTGATGGTGTTCTGGTGATGGTTGAAGATCGCGAAGTGCGAAAGAACCGCATCGCGCTGCTTGGATCTCTCTTAAGGGAATTCTCGACCATCGCCGATTTTTCCGAGCTGGCATCCGACGAGGCGAGGTAACGGGTAAGTTTGTACTTCAATTATCGGCGAGCCGACATTTTGCCGAGCGCTAAGCCTTAAATCTTTTACAAAAGTTCGACCGAGGCGAAAATGAAATACGTTTATTTCTTTGGTGCGGGAAAAGCGGACGGAACGGGCGACATGCGCGAGGTGCTGGGCGGCAAGGGCGCCGGTCTTGCGGAAATGACGCGCATCGGGCTGCCGGTGCCGGCGGGTTTCACCATCACCACTGAGGCTTGCGACTACTACTTCAAGCACGGACGCAAGCATCCCAGCGAATTGCGCTCGCAAGTCCACAAGGAACTCGAAAAGCTGGAGAAGCTCACCGGTAAAAAACTCGGCGACGCCAAAGATCCGCTGCTGGTCAGCGTGCGCTCCGGGTCGGCCCGCTCCATGCCCGGAATGATGGAGACCATCCTTAATCTCGGCCTGAATGAGAAGTCCGTGCAGGGCCTAGCGCGCGCCACCAACAACGAACGCTTTGGTTATGACGCGTATCGCCGCTTCGTTCAAATGTATTCCACCGTGGTGATTGGCCTTTCCAAGGAAGGTTTGGAAGAGCGGCTGCGCGATCTGAAGAAGTCGCTGCAAGTGAAAGATGACACGCAGGTTGTCGCCGAGGGCTGGAAGAAGCTGGTCGGCGAATACAAGGCCTATTTCAAAGAGGAAACCGGGAAGGATTTTCCGGAAGATCCCGTCGAACAGCTTTGGGGCGCCATCGGCGCGGTGTTCGAGTCTTGGATGGGTGAAAAGGCTGTTACCTACCGGCGCGTGGAGAAGATCACCGGCTTGCTTGGCACAGCCGTCAACGTAGTGCAGATGGTGTTCGGCAATAGCGGCGAAAATTCCGGCACCGGTGTTTGCTTCACGCGCGACCCCTCCACCGGGGAAAAGACCTTCTTCGGAGATTTTCTCCTGAATGCACAGGGCGAAGACGTGGTCGCCGGGATTCGCACGCCGATGCACCTCAGCGAGCTTTCCACCAAAATGCCCAAGGTCTATCAGCAGCTCGAGCAAGTTCGCGACAAGCTCGAGAAGCACTATCGCGACATGCAGGATATGGAGTTCACCGTCGAAAACGGCAAACTCTATATGTTGCAAACCCGAACGGGCAAGCGCTCGCCGGCTGCCGCGTTTCGCGTTGCTGTCGACATGGCAAAAGAGAAGTTGATCACAGTTGAAGAAGCACTTGAGCGCATCAAGCCGGAAGATATCGAGCGCCTCTTCTACCCCGTGCTCGATCCCAAGACTCCGCGCTCCGATTTTTCTCGCAGAAAGCTGACGGTCGGGATCAACGCTGTTCCCGGCGCCGCTTCCGGCCGCGCAGTTTTCACCGCGCAACAAGCAGAAGCTTGGGCGAGCCGCGGCGAAAAAGTGATCCTTGTCCGGCGCGAGACCAGCCCGGAGGACGTCGGCGGTATGTATGTGGCGCAGGGAATTCTCACCGCAACCGGCGGAAAGACAAGCCACGCGGCGGTTGTCGCGCGCGGCTGGGGAAAGTGCTGCATCGTCGGCGCCGAGCAATTGGAAATTGACGCGAACGCGAAGAAGATGAGCGTTGACGGTAAGGCGGTTGGTGAAGGCGATTGGATTACTCTCGATGGCGGCGACGGCACCGTCTACACTGGAGAAATCGCCCTCGTACGCCCGGAGCCTCCGAAATCCTACGAAACGCTGATGAAATGGGCCGATCGCGTCCGCAAACTCGGCGTGCGCACCAATGCCGACACGCCTCGCGACGCGCGTCTGGCCCGCGAAATGGGCGCGGAGGGAATCGGCCTCTGCCGCACCGAGCACATGTTCTTCAAGGACTTCGAGGAGCCTGAGCGCAGCATCGAGCGCCAGCAGGCCATTCAGGAGATGATTCTCGCCGATACCTCCGAAGCTCGCCGCAAGGCGCTCGACAAGCTGCTGCCGTTCCAGCGCCGCGACTTCGTGGGAATTTTCGAGGCGATGGACGGCTACCCGGTCACCATTCGCCTCATCGATCCTCCACTGCACGAATTCGTGCCGCACGACCCGGCAAAACAAGCCGAGCTGGCCAAAAAACTTGGCATGTCCGCGGAAGCCGTCGAGAAGCGCGTGAACCAGTTGCATGAAGCTAACCCGATGCTGGGCCATCGAGGCTGCCGCCTTTCGATCACCTATCCGGAAATCCTCGAAATGCAGGTTACAGCGATTGTTGAAGCCGCTGTCGAGTGCAAGAAGCGCGGAATTAAAGTTTTACCTGAGATCATGCACCCTCTGGTTTTGGACAAAAAAGAGTTGAAGATTCTCGAAACGGAAACTCGTCGCGTCGCTGATCCCATTATCGCGGCCAGTAAAGTAAAACTTGAATACCTCGTGGGTACCATGATCGAGCTTCCGCGCGCCGCTCTGCTGGCCGATCAAATCGCCGAGGTAGCGGAGTTCTTCTCCTTCGGCACCAACGATCTCACCCAAACCACGATGGGGCTATCGCGCGACGACGCTGGCCGGTTCCTGCCCGAGTACGTTGACGAGAACAAAGCCGGCATCTTCAAGGCCGATCCGTTCCAGAGCTTGGACGTGGCAGGCGTCGGTCTGCTCATCAAGTGGGCCATCGAGCGCGGACGCAAAACTCGTCCGAAGTTGAAAATCGGCATCTGCGGCGAACACGGAGGCGACGCCGAAAGCGTGAGGTTCTGCCATGAAGTGGGAATGAACTACGTCAGCGCCTCGCCCTACCGCGTGCCGATCTCGCGCTTGGCAGCAGCTCAAGCTGTAATTGAAGAAGCAAAGGCAAAGAAAGGCGCGGCCAAGAAAGCTAAAGCTTCAAAATAGCATCGTTCCTTGAATCAGTAGTTGAGGAAACCTGAGGGGGGATCGCGCCAGCGGCCTCTACGTCGGAATGCGTAGGAAGAAATACGCGCCCAAGAACGCGAAAATCGCGTCTGGCGCCCAAGCCGCTAACGTGGGTGGCAACTGCCCAACCGTTCCCATGGCCTCAAATAGCGCCGCCGTGGCCCAGTAGACCACGGCGATTCCCACACCCAGCGCGATGCCGCCCACAGCGCCTCGCGTCCCCACCAGAAACCCGAATGGCGCGCTCAGGAAAATGATGATCGCCGCGATTACCGGGAAGGCAAACTTCTTATGCCACTCAACCGATAATCGCGCCGTGTCGAATCCCGCCTGCTTCAGGCTTGCAATGTAGCGTCCCAGCTGCCGCCAGTTCATTTGGTAATACTGGCGCACTTCGCGGCGGAAATAGGACGGCGGCTCCGTCAATTCCGGCAGAGAAGTCACTCGGAACGTCTGAAAGCTCGAAATGCGTCCGCCGGCGTCGAAATTGCGCACCCATCCGCCGGTTAGCGCCCAGGTATTTTCGGTCGGTTCCCACGTGGCCCGCGAAGCATAAATGCGCCGTCTGATCTGAAACGTCTGCGGATCGAGCTCAAAGACGTTCAGCCCCCCGAATAGCTCCCGGTCCGGATCGAAAAACTCATAGTTGTAGAGCTTGTTGTTTGTGCCGGCGATCCATTGCTGGCCCGGCTGTAGGTACGTTTGCGCGGGGCGGCCTTTGATCTCGTTTCGCAGCGCGTCCTGGCGCTGGTTGGCGTAGGGAAGGAACGTATCGTCCAGCAGGAACATCCCGCCGGCCACCAGGCACCCTGCCAGCGTCAGCGGCAGCACAAGCCGGTACAGGCTGATGCCGCCCGCCTTGAAAGCGATTACTTCGTTATTTTTCGCCAGGATTCCCAGCGTTACCAGCGTCCCGACCAGAGCCGCCAGAGGCGCCAGCTGGTAAACCATCAGTGGAATCAGATAGCGAAAGTAGCTGACCACCGTCAGCACCGAAATGTGATTGCGGGAGATGTCCGCCAGAAGATCGAATAGCGTAAACGCGTCGAAGATCACCACGAATCCCGCCAGCATCACCGCGAAATAATAGAAGAACTGCTGCAGCAGGTAGACGTCGATCATCATCGGGAAGCCCATCGCACGTCCCGCACCCACCATGCGGCGAATCCCAACGGAAGTGTTGGCCAGCTTGGCTGTCCCGTTCGTGTAGGGGGCGGCTGCGGCTCCGTTTGTTCGCTTGCCGCCGCTCCGCTTGTCGCGCAGTGATTTCAGCCGCGCTAATAGGTGGCTGGGTTTTCGGACGCTTTCGATGCGCCGAAACAGCAGCAGCCCGAGTCCGGCCATCACAATGTTCGCGGCCCACACTCCCAGCCACACGCTGATCTGTCCCTGCGCCGCCAGATGCGCTCCGTACACAAAGAGGAAGTAATATCCGCCGATCAGCACCAGCGTCAGGATCAGTCCCGTGGCGCGTCCTCCGCGTCGCGGCCTCACCCCAATCGGTACGCCGATCAGCGCGAACACCAGGCAAGCCACTGGAAATGCCGCCCGGCGCTGAAACTCCACGCGCGCTTCAAGCGAGTTCGGTCCGTGATTCGATAGCAATGCGCTGGCGTGCTGCTCGGAAACGGGCAAAGATGTAAGCTTCGTGGGCAATACCACATGCGAAAGATCGAGCGCCAAATCGCTATCTCCAAAGGTGGTCACGTTATAGCGATCGGGATGCCGCGGATTGTATTCGTGCGTGCTGCCCTGGCCGAGATGAATGTCCAGCTGGCCATCGGGGCCGCGCACGATGGAAGCGCTTTGCGCCGTGGTGATCGAGGTGCCCTGGCCGGTCGAGGAGGCCAGAAACACTCCGCTCCAGTGTGTGGCTGCCGCCGCCACGTCTTGCACGTATAATACGAGGTGCGGCAGTCGTTCATCGAACACTCGCGGCTCGATCGCGAATGGCGCTTGGGACACCAGGATTTGCCCCTCGATCCGCCGTACCGTTCGCAGTGCGGCGGGACTGAGCCAAAATGTGATCGCCAGGTTGGCCAGGCACGCGACCATCGCCACTGAGCCAATCGGGACCAGCAGCCTTCGCAGGCTGATGCCGCAAGCATGCAGCGCGACGATTTCGCTATCGGCCGAAAGCCTTCCCAGGCCGATCAGCACGCCGACCAGCACGGCCATGGGAAGCGTGACCGCGAAAACCGGCGGCAGGGTGCACAGGAAAAGTAGCATCACGTTGTGCGCGCTGCCCGAATGGCCGACGAACAGCTCCATGAAGCGCACCAATTGCGGAATGAAAAATACGAACGTGAATACCGCCAGGCCCAAGGCGGCGTGGGAGACTACTTCACGGCAGATGTATCGGTCGATCAAGCGCATAGGCGCGCGTCGTCATTCTAGCACCGCGGTACCCTGTTGAAAGCCGCAAGGCGGGCAATGTTGACAGGAAGCAGATCTGGTCCGTACATGCCAGAAAAGTTCGAACAGTGAGTGAGATGCGTTCCCGCTAAGCTGGGTGGCCGCGGGATTCGCAGGAGGAAGGCGCAACCGAGTGAGCCGAGTCAACGTCGCGATTCTCTGGCACATGCACCAGCCGCAATACCGCGATCCCGCCACGGGCCGTTACCTGCTGCCCTGGACCCGCCTGCACGCCCTGAAAGATTACTGGGGAATGGTGAAAATCCTCGAGGAATTTCCCCGCGTGCATGCCACCTTCAACATGGTTCCCTCGCTCGTCGAGCAAATCGAGGAATACGCCAGCGGCCAATTCAGGGAGCCGTGGTTTGAAACCGTTTTGTCGCGCGCCGATTCGCTTTCCGAAGATCAAAAGCATTCGCTCATCGAAAGCGGCTTTCACGTGAACGAAAATTTCCTGCAGCGCTGGCCGCGTTATGGAGATCTTGCCGCGCAAGCGCGTGCCGGCGGGCCGGAAGCCTGCATCGCGCGCTGGGGCATTTCCGAGTGGCGCGATCTGCAAGTGCTTTCCCAGCTCGCCTGGATGGACGAAGAATACTTGACCAAAGATCCCGCTGTCTGCCAGCTCTCGCAAAAGGGAAAAGACTTCACCGAAGACGACAAAATCGCGCTGATGGAAAAGCAGCATGAACTGCTCACCGCGGTTCTTCCCGAATACCGCCGAGCCGCCCAGCGCCGCCAGATCGAAATTTCCACCACTCCGTACTATCACCCGATTTTGCCCCTGCTGTGCGATTCGGATATCGCGCGGGTCGCCAACCCGCACACGCCGCTGCCGCATCCGGCGTTTCGCTATCCGCAGGATGCCCGCGCGCAACTCACGCGCGCCCGTGCGGCGCACAAACGCGTGTTCGGCTCGAATCCCGCGGGCCTGTGGCCCTCCGAGGGATCCGTTTCCGACGATGCGCTGGAGCTCGCCATCGATCTTGGCTTCAAATGGTTCGCTACCGACGAGGGCGTCCTGGGCCGCACGCGCAATTTAGGCTTCTGGCGTGACGCGGCCGGCTATCCGGAAAACGCCGGCGCTCTCTATGCGCCGTGGCGCTACGCCCGTCCGACCGGAAACATGACCGGCTTTTTCCGCGATCACTACCTTTCCGATCTGGTCGGCTTCGTTTACAGCAGAATGGGCGCGGAGTCCGCCGCCGCCGACTTGCATGGACGTATTCGCGCTATCGGAGACCGAAATTCCGCCGGCCGCGTGCCCACGGTCAGCTTGATTCTGGACGGCGAAAACGCCTGGGAATATTACCCGCAGAATGGCCGCGAGTTTTTGCGCCGCTTTTATGGACGGCTGGAACACGATCCGGAAATCAACGTTTTAACCATGAGCGAGGCCGCCCGCGCCATTCAAGATCCTCCGAGCATGCCGGGGATATTTCCGGCGTCGTGGATTAACGCCAATTTTGACGTGTGGATCGGCCATGAAGAAGACGTGCGCGCCTGGGACCTGCTGCGAGACGCGCGCGAAACTTATGAACGGGTGGTTCACTCCTCGACGGACGAGAGCGCGTCCCCGCTTTCCGCGCGCGCAAAAAAAGCCTACGACTCCATCCTGGCCGCCGAAGGCAGCGATTGGTGCTGGTGGTACGGTCCCGAGCACGCCTCCGCCAACGATGCCGACTTCGACCGCATCTATCGCAGCCACTTGACTGAAATTTATAACGCGCTCGGTGAAGTTCCTCCCGATTCGCTCGCTCATCCGATCAAGCGCGCCGTTGTTCGCGGTCTTCAGGAGCCTCCCGCGACGCATTTGGACGTGGTCATCGATGGCCGCGAGAGCAATTATTTCGAGTGGCTCGGCGCCGGTCGCTATTCTGCGGAACGCCGCGGCGCTTCCATGCACGGCGGGCAAAACGTGCTCGGCGATCTGCGCTACGGTTTTGGCGCCGAAAGTTTTTACATTCGCCTCGATCCGCTCGCCGATTCGCTGCGCGACATCGCCGAGTTTCAAGTGCGGCTAACCGTTTGGGATTTGCGCGAGACGCGCATCACTCTCAGCGTCCGCGAAGGCAAGCTGACCGATTGCGTCGTCGAACAAGCGGGCGTCTGCTTGCTGCGGCCTGGGGGACTCGTCGCCGCGGCGTGTGGGAAGATCCTGGAAATCGCGCTGGCGCGCCCGCTGTTTGATATTCGTGGACGCCAGGACCTGTTGCTCACGGTCGCGCTTTGGATCGGCGGTTTGCCTATCGATATTCTCCCCATTGAAGGCATGCTCAACGTTGCGCTCGGTGAGGAGAATTTCGCCTGGTCGCCCGGCAAAACCGCCAGGTGATGTGTCCTGCTCGGCGCGGGAAATAGTCCGTGGCGGAAAATAGGTTTTATGGATCAGAGCAAACTTGAATCACAGCTTCGCTCCGAAGGCTTTTCGCACACGTACGTGTGGCAGGATGGCCCAAACGCTTTCTATCCTGACCACACGCACGCTGGCCTCACCGCGCATATCATTCTCGATGGCGAGATGACCCTCACCATGAGCGGCGAATCGCACACGTATCGCGCCAGCGAACGCTGCGATGTTCCGGCCGGCGCGGTCCACTCCGCGCGCATGGGCCCACACGGCTGCCGCTACCTGATCGGCGAAAAGTGACGGACTGAACGCCGGCGCCGTCCAAAAAAAACGAGCTGTCATTCTGAAGCGATCCGACGAGGATCGCTGAAGAATCTCATCTGCGCGCCAGGCGCAGCATGAGCTTGGGAGCGCGCAACGAGCGGCCAAGGGGAGTTGAGCCTGCAGCGCTGCTTACGGATTCTCCGGGGCAAGGGCGCGGTCGAGCAGCTCAACCACGTGCAGCACTTCCTGCCCAGTCCCGTGAATCGCCGCGCCGGCGCGCAGTTGCAGCATGCATCCGGGATTTGCGGTGACGATTGCTTGCGCCCGCGTCTCCCGAGCCGAATCCATTTTCAGCGCCAGCAGTTCGAGTGATGCCTTCGTCTGCGTTACGTTGTAAACTCCCGCCGAACCGCAGCACTGGTCCGCCAGCGGCATTTCCACGAATTCCACTCCGGGAACGGCGCGAATCAGCGCACGCGGAGCTTCGCGAATTTTCTGCCCGTGCGCCAAATGGCACGAATCCTGATACGTGACGCGCAGCGGAACAGGCCGCATCGGCGCGGAAAGCCCCAGCTCCGCCAAAAATTCGGACACGTCGCGAGCTTTCGCCGTGAACTTACGCGCCTGCTCGTGCGCCGGATCATCGGGCGCGAAAAGGTCGCCGTATTCCTTGAGCGTTGAACCGCAGCCCGCCGCATTGGTGATGATCGCGTCGAACTCGCCATCCGAGAACGCTGCGAAATTCGCGCGCGCCAAATCGCGCGCCACGTCTCTCACGCCGGCATGCGCGGCCAGCGCTCCGCAACATCCTTGCGATTCCGGCACCACCACTTCGCAGCCGTTCGCTTGCAGCACGCGAATCGTCGCGCGATTCAGCTCGCTGAACGTGACTTGCGCGATGCACCCGGCGAAAAACGCCACCCGCGCGCGCCGCGCGCCGCGCGCCGGATAGACCCGGCCCAGTTCCTTAAAGAAAAACGCGCTGTCGATCTTGGGCAACAGACGTTCGCGGTCTTGCAGTCCAAGTAGCCGCAGAATGCCCATTCCGCGCGCAAGCCGCGCCAGCCCGCTGCGCTGGTACACGCGAACCACGCGCGCAGCCGTCGCGATCCTCTCAGGATAGGGAAGCAGCCGCCGGTACACAAGGTCGCGCGCCAGACGCGGCGCAAGCGGACGTCGGTAATTCTGCTCGATTTGCGCCCGCGCCGCCTCAACCAATTTTCCGTACTCAACGCCTGACGGGCACGCCGTTTCGCAGGCGCGGCAATCGAGGCAGCGGTCGATGTGCGTCACAAACGTCTCGCTCAGTTCGAGCCGCCCGTGATCGACGAGCGCCATTTGCCGAATGCGCCCGCGCGGCGAATCCGCCTCCTGATGCCACAGCCGGTACGTGGGGCAATGATTCAGGCACAAGCCGCAGTGAACGCAGCGCGAGTAGTCCGCATATTCCGGTTTGTCCACGCCGGAAAAGCCGCTGGCCCCCTGACCAGCCCGTTCGTCCCGCGGGTGTCGCTCAGTATCCGCAGGCAGCGTTGGTGTAGCGTCGCTCGGCATCGCGCTAGATTTCCCCCGCGAATCGCCCCGGCGAGAGAATGCCGGCCGGATCGAAAACCTTTTTCAGCTTGCGCATCTGCTCGAAATCGCCGCGTTCGAATCCCCAGAGGTTCAGCGTGCTTTTCCATTCGGACGGACAAAACGGAATCGTGAAGTTTCCTCCGAGCTGTGCGGACGCGGCTTCGATGCGCTCGGATGCGTTTGCCACCCGCGCGCGCGCTTGCTCGTCTCGCGCGTCGGGCAACAGCGCGATATCGATTGCGCCCGTGCCGCCGGCCATCGCCGCCCAGCGAAGATCGTTCGCGTTCGCTGCCGCCTCGACGGCCGCAAAACCCTGTTTGATCTTCGATCGCACCACACTCAATTTGATTACTGTGGTCGCCGGCGAAGATTCCAGCGCGATGGGAATGAACTCGCGCACCCGCCCAAACGACGCCGGTTTCTCCTCATCTCCGTAAATCGCGCAACTTCCGCATCTCGCTTCGTCCGCGATCTGCGTGAATTCGCGCTCGTAGCGCGCCAGCACTGCTCCCGCGCCCGAAAACGTCGCCAGAAACCCCCACCGGGATTTTGGCAAGCGGTCCACTGGTGCAGGCCCGGGCTCGATTCGCGCCGCCAAGCTGCTCGCCAGCATCTCGACCGCTCCGGCGCTCACAATCTCCATTGTGAGCGGACGCAGCGGCGACTGCGCAACCCGCCGCCTCATTTCCAGCGCGCCATCCACGGCATCGGAGCTGGCCGCAAAGACTCGCGTCGATCTAGGCGCGGGGAACGTCCGGAAATTAACCTTGGTGATGACGCCCAACGTGCCCATCGACCCGATCATCAGCTTGTGCAGATCGTATCCGGCCACATTTTTCACCACCAGCCCGCCGCTCTTCACAAGCGCTCCATCGCCGGTAACAAACTCCACGCCCAGCAAAAAATCGCGCGCCGTCCCGTATGCTTGCCGCAAGGGCGAATGCATTCCCGACGCGATCGTTCCGCCCGCTGTCGCGCGGCTCAAGAAGGGAACTGCGAGCGGCAAGAATTGCCTGTGTCCTGCAAGCACTCCCGCCAGCCTCTGCAGCGGAATTCCCGGCTCCACGCTCAGCGTCAAATCGCTCGGATCGTACGCCACAATGTGATCGAGCCGCGCCATGTCCACCGCTATGTCGTACCGGCTCGGCGGCCCGCCCATCGCCAGTTTGCTTCGCGCGCCGCACGGCACAATCGCCAGCTTTTCCGCGACGGCGAATTTCACAATCTCGCAAATCTCGTCACGGGAGCCGGGTTTCACGGCGGCCGCGGGAACTTTGTCGTCGATCCCGTATGCAACCATCTGCGCCGGATCGCTGAGCACGTTCGCCGCCCCCGAAATATCCGCGAGCCGCGAAGCGATCGACATCGTCGCCGGCGTCACGATTTCCCCGCCGCGTCCGCGCCATTGCCGCTGCGCGTGGGGCGGACGTAAATTTCGCCGCAGCCCTTCGCATTGGGAAAAATCTTGCCTGGATTCAGCAGATTGTCGGGATTGAAAATCCCGCGCACGCGCTGCATCAAATCCAAATCCGCTTCGCTGAAAAGCAGCGGCATCAGCCGGTCCTTCTCCATTCCCACGCCGTGCTCGCCGGTGATCGACCCTCCGGCCTGAATGCAGAAGGCGATAATTTCATCGGCTGCCGCCACGGTGTCCTTAAATTGCTGCTCGTTGCGCTCGTCGAAAAGAATGATCGGATGCAGATTGCCGTCGCCGGCGTGAAACACGTTGCCGATTTGCAAATTGTATTTGCGCTCGATTTCGCCGATGCGCCGCAGCGTCGCCGGCAACTTCGTCCGCGGAATCACGCCGTCTTGCGTGTAGTAGCTCGGTGAAACGCGTCCCGCCGCGCCAAACGCATTTTTGCGCCCTTTCCACAGCAGATCGCGTTCGCGCGCGTCGCGTGCCGCCCGCACTTCGCGCGCGTGATGAACGCGGCAAACGTCGGCCACTTCCGCCGCTTCCGCCTCCGTCACTTCCCGCAATCCATCCACATCGATCAGCAAAATCGCCGCGCAATCGAGCGGAAATCCGGCGTGTATGTAATCTTCGACGGCGCGAATCGTCCAGCCATCCAGCATTTCGCATGCCGCCGGAGTAATCCCGCGCGCGGTGATTTCCGCGACCGTTTCCGTGGCGTCATCCACCGTATCGAAAATCGCCAGCAGCGTCTTCACATCCTCGGGCAGTCGCGTCAGCTTCACCGTAATCTCGGTGACCAGTCCGAACGTCCCCTCGGAGCCCACGAATAGCCCAGTCAAATCGTAGCCGGGGGAATCCGCCGCGGAATTTCCCAGGTGCAGCACCTCGCTCGTGGGAAGCACCACTTCCAGCGCGAGCACGTGATTCGTGGTCACTCCATAAGCGAGCGTGTGCGGCCCGCCCGAATTTTCCGACACGTTTCCGCCAATCGTGCAAGCTTTCTGGCTGGAAGGGTCCGGCGCGAAATGCAGACCACGATGCGCCACTGCGGCGCTCAAATCGGAATTCACCACACCTGGCTGCACGCGCGCGATTTGATTCTCCGCGTCGATTTCGAGAATTTGATTCATGCGCGCAAATGACGTAATGATTCCGCCGTGTCGCGCAATCGCTCCGCCGGAAAGTCCCGTGCCCGCGCCGCGCCCCACCAGCGGGGTCTCATGTTTTCGCGCCAGCTGGACGATGCCAACCACCTCCGCTGTGCTGCGCGGAAACACCACGCAATCCGGCCGGCCTTTCTCCACCGACCCGTCGTACTCATACAACATCAGCTCTTCCGGCCGATGCAGCACGGACTCGGATCCGAGCAGTTTTTTCAAATCGTGTACGAGACGTGAGTTCATTGTGTGGAGCGACGCCTTGATTCTCGCATCTTTCGGCCACTATAGTCGCGGCGCTCGGGAGCGTCAACGGATGCCATTTGTAGAAGGCTACGTCGGCCACAACTCGTGATATCTTTGTGCCGCAAATGAAGAGTCTGCTCGATTTGTCCCTTGGCTCTGGCGCAATCCTGGTAGCCATCTGTTCGGCGGCCATTGTTTGGTTACTCTGCGCGGCGCTGCCAGCAACCCTGCGCCCGTTGTGGGTCGTGGTGGTGCCCTTCGGACTTGCGTATTCCCTTTACTGGTTGCCCGTTTGGCTCGGAGCCGACGCTTCTGAGTACGGCGCTTGGGAAGGGATATGCGTCGGATCATGGTTTCTAGCTGGAATGGCTCCATCCGCAGCAATCCTGCTGATTCTTCGGAAGCGCCGCGCCAGCTAGTTTTGCTGGTCACGCCACGAATTCCTGGGAGGGTGAGTATTGAGCAAGCCGAAAGCTTTCGCGACGCGCCCGCTGTTCCCGGACGCGCGCGCCATTCTGGAAGGCAATTTCGACGTCGAATATTGGCCGCTCATGGAAAAGATTCCGCGCGCCGAATTGCTCCAGCGCATCGCCGATAAGGAAGCGCTGATCTGCCTGCTCACCGAAAAAGTTGACGACGAACTCCTCGCCGCTGCGCCGAAGCTGCGAATAGTCTCCACCGTTTCCGTCGGCTACGATCATATCGACGTGCCTGCCTGCACGCGCCGCAACGTGATGGTCACCAACACGCCCGGCGTGCTCGACGAAACCACCGCCGATCTTGCCTGGGCGCTGCTGATGGCCATCGCTCGGCGAATTGTCGAAGGCGATGCCTGGATGCGCACCGCCACATGGCCAGGATGGGAACTCGACCAACTGCTCGGCGGCGACGTTTTTGGAAAAACTCTCGGCGTGATTGGCTTCGGACGCATCGGCCGTGGCATGGCGCGCCGCGCGACGGGGTTTCAAATGCGCGTCCTCTATCAAAATCGTACCCGCATTGCCACAGAAGTCGAAAGGGAACTGCGCGCCGAATTCGTGGACATGGATCGCCTGTTGCGCGAATCCGATTTCGTCACTGTACACGTGCCGCTCAACGCCGAAACTCGTCATCTGATTTCCACCGCCGCTTTTGAAAAGATGAAGCGCACCGCCTATCTCATCAACACCGCGCGCGGCCCAGTGGTGGACGAAGCCGCTCTCGTGAAAGCGCTCGATGAAAAGAAAATTGCCGGCGCGGCGCTGGACGTCTACGAAAACGAGCCAAAAGCCCACGCGGCGCTTCTTTCCCGCCGCGATGTGATTCTCGCACCGCACATCGGCAGCGCTACCATCGATACGCGCACGAAAATGGCGGTCATGGCTGCGACCAATGCTGCGGAATTCTTCGCTGGTCGCCGGCCGCCGAACGCTTTAAATGCAGACGCCTTGCGCACCTAACTCCTGGAGGAATTCGAATGGCACTCGTAGCACGCAACCAAGTGAAGCTCACTCTCGAAGGCGCACGCGCCGTCCTCGAAGCCGCGCGTCGCCGCGCCGAAGAAATCAAAATTCCCATGAACATCGCCGTGGTGGACGATGGCGGCCATCTCCTCGCCTTTGAGCGCATGGACGGCGCCAAGCCCGCATCAATCGCTATTTCGTTGGTGAAGGCGCAGGCTGCCGCGATGCGGCGCTCTGCCACCGGTCCCGCCAAATCGGCTGACGGCGTGAATATTCCTGTGGCGCTTGGCCTGGCGATTGCCAGCCCCGCCGAGCAGACTCCGGTACGCGGTGGTTTTCCGCTGATCGTCGATTCCCAGGTGATCGGCGCAATCGGCGTGAGCGCGGGTACAGAAGACCAGGATTCCGACGTGGCCCGCGCCGGCCTCACCGCCATCGAAAAGATGTGAAGGAAATCGCCGAGCGCATTTTCCGCGGCACTCTCGCGGCCATAGACATTCCCGCGGCCATCGAGAAGAAGCTCGCGCGCAGCGGAGCGTCGATTCGCGTCCACAACGAAGCCATCGACCTCACAGCCTTCGACAAGTTTGTGGCGATCGCCTTCGGCAAAGCTTCCGTTGCCATGGCGGAGGGTCTCGCGCGCGTTCTAGAAAGAGATTTTCCGCTCGATGGAATTCTGGTCTCGCCTTCCGCACCGCGGCGCGAACTGCCTGGATGGCGGGTGTTCGTTGGCGGTCATCCCGTCCCGAATGCCGAAAGCTTTGCCGCTGGCCGCGCCATTCTCGACCGTTTGGCGCGCTGCGACGAGCGCACGCTGATCTTTTTTCTGATTTCCGGCGGAGGCTCGGCGCTCGTCGAGCAGTCGCTCGATCCCGCAATCACACTCGAAGATTTTCGCGCGCTGCATGCGGCCCTGGTTACTTGCGGCGCGCCGATTCAGGAAATGAACGCCGTGCGCAAGCATGTATCCGCGACCAAAGGTGGTCGCCTCTCCGCCGCCGCTCCGCGCTCGCTGAAAATTACGCTGGCGGTAAGCGACGTGCCTCCCGGCGAGGAATCGGCGCTCGCCTCGGGGCCCACGCTGCCCGATCCCACCACCGTCGATGACGTACTGCGCATCGTGGCTCGATACGATTTGCTCGCAAGGCTGCCGGAGCGGCTCCGCGCCGCGCTCGCTCCGAATGCGTTGCGCGAAACTCCCAAGGCGGGCGACCCTGCTTTCGCGCGCTCGCGATTCGTCATGCTTCTCGGCGAGCATGAATTGCTGCACGCCGCGCATCGCTCCTGCGAGGCGGAAGGGTACGTCTGCGTCTGCGAGCACGCCACCAACGACTGGCTCGTGGAAAAAGCCGCCGACTTCCTGCTTGCGCAACTGACAGCGCTTTCGGCCTCCAATTTCGGCAAGGGTGTCGCCGTGCTTGCCGGCGGAGAACTCAGCAGTCCGGTGACGGGCAACGGAATTGGCGGACGCAATGCGGCATTCGTGCTCGCGTGCGTGGCGAAAATCAGCGGCAAAAACATCACCGTGCTGAGCGCCGGCACGGATGGGATCGACGGCAACAGCCCCGCGGCGGGAGCGGTCGCCGATGGCCAAAGCGCGGCGAGAGCACACGCCGCCGGAGTCGACCTCCGAGAGTTTCAATCTCGCTCCGACTCGTACACTTTCTTCGCCACTCTCGGCGATGCGCTGCTAACCGGACCGACCGGAAATAATTTGCGCGACCTCCGCATTTTGCTTGCGGGTGAGCCGCAGTCGCCCTGATCATTCGGCGGAATTCCCGTTTTGCAGCAGGTCGAGAGCCGTGTCGATGTACGGCTCTTCCACGGAAGTGACTTCGCCGCCGTGAAGCATCGCTTGCAGCGGTGCGACCGCCGCCTGATCGCCGCGGCGCGCGAGCGACAGTACCGTCGCGACTTGCAGATCGAAATACGGTTCCTGCAAATAAGAAATCAGCGTTCGCGTGATCCGCGCGTTCGATCTGTCCAGTCCCGCGAGTGAGGAAATGGCCGATTCGCGGCACACGAACGGTTTGCCGGGCGCGGACCAATCGAGCAGGGTCGGAACGGCGCGGCTGTCGCCCAAGCTGCCGAACGACACCAGTGCCGCGCTGCGCACCACGTTATCCGGAGAATCCGTCTTCACCGCGGCCATCAGCACGTCAAACGCCCGCGGCGATTTCGATTCGGCCAACGCGCGAAGCGCGGCAGCGCGCACCAGGTAAGCAGGATCCTTCGTAGCCATCGAGATAAGCTTGTCCGCCACGGTTGCGCCCACCTCGAAGTGCAGCAATTCCGCCGCGGCCGCTTCCCGCACCCAAGGCTTCGGATCGGCCGTTGCAGCCAGCACGGCCGTTTCCGCGTCCTCTCCGCCGAGATTCCCGAGTGCGTGTAGCGCCTGCACGCGAACGCCCCAGAAAGCATCCTGCGCGGCAGCTTCTCCGAGCGCACGAACCACGTCCGGATTGCCGTCAATTTTCCCGAGCATCACGGCGGCGTCGGCGCGATCTGTGACCGCTTGGGCGTTCTTCAGCTGGTAGATCAGCATCGCCGGCGTTTTCGTGAATGTCACTTGCTTGAATATCTTGTCGCCCGGATCGAAAAGCACCATCAACGGCTGTGCGTCGGATGGCAGCGTAAACGTTTGTTCGGACTGGTTGATTTCTTCGGAATACGTTTTTCGCCCCGCCCGCGTATCGATCTCGATATCGATTGGCACGTCAAATAAACGCACCAGGCCTTCCAGGTGCTGCGTCTGCTTCACGTCGAGTTTCACTTCATGCATCGCGGAATCGTACGTGTAACTGACGTTGAATTCCGGCGCACCCGCGCGATAGATCCACTGATGGAAGAAGCGATCGACGTTCACCGACGTCTGCTGTTCGATGGCTTTTTGCAAATCGGCGCTCACGACGTTCTGCCCGCGATTGACCTCCAGGTAGTGGTGCAGCGCCGCGAAAAACGAATCGTCGCCAAGTTTTTCGCGCAGCATTTTCAACACCCAACCTGCCTTTTGGTAGGTGTTGCCGTCGTACTCGGTGGAATCGTCAAAATTGCGCGTCAGGATGGGCACCGGAAACAGGCGCTTCTCGCGGAACCAGCGATTCTGCTCCGTCCAGTATTCGTACGCGGCGGCGTCGGCGCCGTTTTTATGCTCCAGCCAATAATTTTCGAAAAACGTGGCGAAGCCTTCGTTCAGCCAGAGATTCGCCCAGTCCTTGCAAGTCACCAGGTCGCCGAACCACTGGTGGGAAAGTTCGTGCGAATTTACGATCTCGTCGCCGATACGGTATTCGGACGCGAGCTGCGGATCGATCAAATCGCTCGTCGAAAGCGTCGCCGCGCTGGTGTTTTCCATTCCGCCTTCGGTGAAATCATCGACGGAAGTCTGCGCGTACTGCGGCCACGGATACGGCACGCCGAGCTTGCTGGAAAAAAGTTCGAGCATCGCCTTCGTGTCGCCGAACGTAGGGCTTATATCCGCCTGATCGCCGCGCGGCACCAGGTAGCGCAGCAGCACTCCGTTCCAGCTGTCGTCACGTTCGACGAAATCGCCCGCAACCGCGGAAATCAGATAGGTGGAAAGCGGCTGCGAATCTTTCCAGTCCCAGGTTTTCATCCCCCCGGGATTGGTCTGAACGCTGATCAGCTGCCCATTCGACACCGTGGTCCACGAAGCTGGCACCGTCAGAATCATTTCCGAGGTGGTGCGGTCGTTCGGGTAATCGTAAATGGGAATATATGCGTGCGTGTCTTCCGCTTCGCCTTGCGTCCAGATTTCCTCCGGCAAACGCGGATAATTTTTGTCCGGCAGGATGAAGAAGATACCCTTCTTCGGGTGTCCGCTGTAGCGAATGAGCACGTCGAAGCGTGCGCCACGATCGGCAGGATGAGCCAGCGAAACAAGCAGTTGATCGGCAGTCACCGTATAAGGCGCGGTTACGCCGTCAACGGTAACGTTCGATATATCGAGACCGGTCGAGTCAAACGAAAGCTTCGAAACGCCATCCCGAAGCATGGAAACGGTTTCCGTCACTTCGCCGCGAATCGCGCGATGCGCCACGTCGAACCACAAATGCGTGCGCACATTTTGCAAATCGTAGTCGCGGCTGGGCGCGTACGGCCGGTCCGCCCGCGCTCGAGGCGCGGCAGCAATAGCCGCGATTAACAAAAGCAGAAGAGCGCCGGCGCAAAACCGAAATCGAAATCCAAGTCGAAATGCGAAAAGAAACCATTCCCCGCGCTCCGCCACACGTTCGACCTGTCGCCCCGCGCTACGCATAACCTCACAACGGTAGCATATTGTGGGCCCGGGAAAATAACGGGTCGTATCAGGGAGCCTACTTGGTTAGTCTGAATTTTCTGCAGGGGAGGCCAAGTCAGAGTCTTTTGCACTGAAACGCGGTAGTTTCAACGCCGGGGCGCTCACGCTGTTCCGAGCCGCGTGCGGGACGGGTTATTTGCCGGAGTTTTCAACGCGGAGATGATCGGTAACGGAGCCAATCACTCCGGGCACCTGGTTGGCTCGGGTAATGGCCAGCTGCTTGTCCATCTGATTTGCGACCACACCTGTGAGCGTCACATGGCCCATGTCCACGATGATGTGGATGGGCGGAACCGCCTGGATGGCGTATTTCTCGAAACCCGGCGTGGAATAGATGGCCCGAAATTCTGCGCGCCGAATGCGGTTGTCCCCGGGCGCCGGCGGCAGGATTTTAATGTCGTTGATCACTTTCGTGACGCCTTCGATGTGCTTCACGGCAGACGCGGCGTCCGATTTCAAGGCGGGATTCACCACTTGTCCCATCAGCGTCACTTCTTCGCCGTTCACCCTGAACTCGAGATTGTCGAAAACCGTGTAAAACGGCTGTAGCGCCAGCACGTGGCGGACTTCCTTGATCAGCTGGACCTCGGTTTCCGCCTGGCGTTGTTGCGGGTCTGCTTGAGACGGGTTCTGAGCCGGATGCGACGGCGCGCCACGTGCCCATGCGGAGCCGGGAACGAGGGTCGCGAGCAGGAACGAACTGAGGAACGCGAGCGAGAGAAAGGGGTGCGTGAGCTTGAGCCGGAAGGTGAACATGAGCAACTCCTGGAAGAATTTCCCGAGCGCTGTTTGCGCCCGGAAACGGCCCCGTTGGTGATTGCAGCGCGCTCGTCGCGCCGGATATTGAACCCGGAGGCAATGTCTCGGCTTGCGCCTCCTGCATACTACGATGCACGGGCAAGCAGAATCGACGCAGCGCCGAGCCAAAAAGTTTTGACCCTTGCCGAGCGAACGCGCCCTGGGGCCCGCATTTGTGTAGCCGAAATTCGCGAACACACGCTCCCGATGTTACGATGCGCACATGCCGGTGTTGCGGGCGCTCGCGGCCATTATCGTGTTCCTGAATTGGCCGATTCCGCTGTACTGGTTCGTGCTGCATCCCTTCGGCAATTTCTGGCGCACGCGGCTGAGAGCCGCCTTTGTCGCGGCGCTGTTGTGTTCCTGGCTGCCGGTGACGATCGCGATATTCGCATTTCGAGATGAGTTGTTTCGTCGCGATTGGCCTCCGGCGGCGGCGATTGCCGCGGGCGCGGCGCTGATCGTGTTCGAGAGCTGGATTTTCTGGCGCGTCCGGCGGGACTTGGGCGGTTCGCGTCTCGTTGGCCACGCGGAGCTCCAGGGCAGCGGGGAATTGCAGCTTTGCGGAATCTACGCCCGCATGCGCCATCCGCGATACGTCGGATCGCTTCTGGCAATCATGGGCGCCTGCCTGCTGGCTGGAACGCGCCTCATGTGGATTGTCTCGGCGGTCTGGGCGGCGCTGATGCTGGCCGCCATTTTGCTCGAGGAGCGCGAAATGCGCGCCCGCTTCGGCGCCGCCTACGTGCAATATTGCCGCCGCGTTCCCAGGTTTTGGCCCCTTTTACGCCGAAATCACGGAGTGAACGTATGACCCGCAGCGCCGTAAGTTCCTTGGTTGTTTGGACGCTCTTCTGGGCCGGCGTCGCTGGATGCGGCGCGGCCCTGCTGCACTTCGGCCGTCATCTGAGCTGGGGGGAACTGGCGTTTCCGGCTGGCTGCTTCCTGCTAATGCAGATCGCGCTTTTTGGTGGAATCCAGCTGGCCATGAAGTATCGAAGCTCGCGCTCCGGAATCGTGCTCCCTGCGGCGTGCGCCTGGGGCGAAATCGTTCTGGGCGGATACTACGGGCTGCGATGGCGCCTAATCCCGGGATACAGCCGCGGCGACCTTCGATCGTTCGCGATCTGGATGGCTGCTTTTGTTGCGTTCATCGTGGTGGTGCCACCCCGCTGGTATGCGCGCATGGGAGAAATTAAGTGCGCGCGCTGCGGACACTACCACGAAGGACGCGACTGCATTTGCGGTTGCAGGGCAGACCAATTTCGATACGGCTCCTTCCAGCCTCCCAGCTAGCATTGTTCACCAGCAAGACGCGACCGGATTTAGGGGCGACCCGCTTCGATTGTGACTCCCGAAATGCGTCGCCGAAGCTTGCGAATTTTGAGAGCCGATCTCTCCTCCTTTTCCGCTCTATAGAGCAAAGGCGCGCGTTCGCCTCCGTACGGATGCCGGAAGCGGCCGCCGCCAAATGCCTATAGAAAAGGAGAACGAGGATGAAATTGGTTCACGCACGTGGATATGCACTAGGATTTGGACCTGGAGAGCACTCGACCGAGTTAAGCGAATTGCCGGTCGAGGTTGCACATTCGAGCAAACGCGCTATAGGACTTCGAAAGGGGTCGTTCGCAGCTCTCGCGTTGCTGCTTGTATCGGGGCTACTGTTTGCGGCTGGCGGGGCCCAGGCTGCCGGGTGCGCTGTGCCTTACAATGCCGGGATCGCGTTGCCGTTTCACGCGGGGGCCGGCCAGGCGTATGAGCCGCCGAATCCTCAACTGCTTGATGCGCCGAACCAGCCCTTCAGTATCGTTGGCCTGTGGCATCTCACCTACACAGCCACGTACGACAATAATTTCCCGCCGGGACAGCCTGCCACGCCTCCCTTTCCTTTCCTGGAGTCGTACAAGACCTGGCACGGAGACGGAACGGAATTTGAAAATGCATTTCTGCCGCCCGCCGCGGGGAACATTTGCTTTGGCGTGTGGAAGGATTTGGGACGGGGCAGCGTGAAGCTGCATCACGTGGGCCTCATGTTCTCGCCCGTGGATGGCAGTGTTGCGAACGTGTTTACCGTCGATGAGACGGATACGGTGGCGGCTGACGGAAAGAGCTACAAGGGCACGTTCGATTTCAAATTGTTCGACGCGGGCGATGTGTACGGTACAGGCACACCGATCTCGGAGGTGAAGGGCACCACCGCCGGTACTCGCATCATCGTGAACTGACCGGCAAATAAAGAGCGCTGCCGCGGCGGAGCGGGAGAGGGACTCTTCGCCGCGGCCTGCGTATCGCCCCACGGCGATGTGTGCCGAAACGTGGCCGGAGAGGCCGGGCGCCGTTAAGAAAAAATAGTTTGACGCCAACCGGCAAAACGGGTCTACGATGCTGGGGTCATGGAGATCTTCGGTCGACAGCCCGGGACTCCTTTCAGAACTCACGTCGCTAAACGGCTGTCCTTGTGCCCTCCGCTTCGCCTGCCGTCTGAACCCGAAAATCTTTTCTTCATAGCTTGGCAATTCATCACCGTTGCGTTTTGCGTGGCGCTGCTGGCATTGCCGCTCGCCGCGCAGTCCGGGCGTCCGACTGCTCCCTCCACCGGGGGCGTTCCATCTGATCCAAGCGCAGACCCATACAGTCCGGCAAATGGTCCGATGTCGACAGACCCTTCCATGTTTTACGGCGCCGGTGCGTCTGATCCTTTCATGGCGATGGGCGCGCCGATCGAGACCGCGCCCGTGATACTGCCCGAAGACACCAGCCGCCTGTTTCGCGCGGAGTCTTGCGAAAATTGGACGGAAGCAGCGGTGGAGAGCCCCACGGTAAGCGTGGTGCGGTTGTCTGTCCCGGGAAAGGCCAGCGGAGAGTTTCAGAAAGCCTGCGGGGCGTACAAAGATAAGCGACTCGACGAGGCCGAAAATCGCGCTCGCAAAGCGATTAAGTTATATCCCGATTACGGGCCCGCTTGGGTGTTGCTCGGGCAGATTCTAACTGCCGAGAACAAAGACGCCGCAGGCCGAGCCGCCTGCAACCAGGCCAAGAGTGTGGATCCCAGATACTCGCCGCCCTACGTTTGCCTGGCTGATTTTGCGGCCCGCGCGAACGATTGGAAGCAAGTTTCCACTCTCTCCGGTTACGCGCTTTCGCTCGACCCGGCCAGCAACATGTACGCCTACATGTACGCCGCCGAGGCCGATCTGCACCTCAAGAACATCGACGAAGCGGAGACCGACGCGCAATCCGCCGAAAAGCTGGACCGCTGGCACAAGGCTCCCGAATTACATCTGCTGCTCGCCCAGATCTACCAGGCCAAGGGTGACCGTCCCAAAGAAATTTCCGAACTGCGGCAATATCTGAAGTTCCATCCGCACGCGCCCGAGGCGTCGGCCGCAAAAGCCACCTTGGCGCAGGTGGAGGCGCCCCCCGCGAGATAACTCGCCGGGTTTTTTAGCAGATGCTGCCGGGCTCGCGGCCTGGCGATTGTCATCCCGGCGGAGGCCGCCTTCTGGTCGACGAGGGATCTGCTTTCCTCTACCGCTGGCCGCGCGCCGGCCATCCCCGCGCGACTCCCCGGAAACCTTACGCGCTGGGCGCTGGCGCCAAATCAGCGGATCGCTTGGGGGGCGCGAGCGCAACCAGCGGCACGCCGATAATCAAGAGAATCGCGGACATTCCGAAAAGGTCTGGGCGGCCGGCGACATCTCCAATTGCCTGGATCAGCATCACGAAGGCATGGGCGAAACTTGACCATGCCGCGAACGAAATTACGCTGCGATGCGCCGCCGGATTTCGCGCCGCGATCAGCAGGAATACTCCCAGCGTGACGTAAACGCTCAGGAACATCGGCACCATCTCATCGGACTGTCGCCAGTGCCACAGAGTTGTGACCAACGGATAGACACCAGCCACGAATAGCAACCCAGCCGCGATGATCACGACTTTCAGCGCGCGTTCTCGATTCATCGCTCCTCCCGCACCGTAGCGAAGGCTTTGCTTTCCATTATTCCCAAGTGAAACCGTGGCGAATGCCCGCAGCGTCCGTGAACCGTCCGGCGACCACGCCTGCGGCGTTGATACTCACAGGCGTGGTGCCAAGATTCGTAGTCGAATAGGTAAGCGCCGCGGCATCCGGATCGTCCAGGGTCACGAACGAACCGTCCGGCTCGCGCACATAGCCGTGCCGCACCAAACTCGCGTCGCCATACGTTCCAACGATTGCCCCGTCTTGCGTCCCACCTGATCCACAGCCCACCGAATTACGAGTGATGTGAAGGCTAGGCCAAAGATCAACAGAAGTTCGCGACGAAACTTGCTGCGGGAGGGGAATCGTTCGCAATCGCCCGGCATGGCGATCCTCCATGATCCGGCATAAGACTCTGGGTCGCTTCGAGTGGCCGGGATTCTAGCATCGAATTATTATCTGTGAATAACCCAAACGCCTCTTCCAGCGGACGTAGCGCTGCGGCATTTAACGCAGCCGTTTTGGCTTCTGTCTCTGCTCTTTCGAGTGCCGCGTCCTTCGCGAAACTTGCGAAGGGTGCGGATTTTCTGCTCGACCTCTCGGCGCGCGCCACAGCCTCGCCTGACGATTGTCATCCCGACAGAGGCCGCCTTCTGGCCGACGAGGGATCTGCTTTCCTCTACTGCCGGCCTCGCGCCGGCGCTGTTTCCGGGAGCCCAACTCCAGTTTAGCGTTTTTGTCTTTCGCTTCTGTTCGCGTCGGCTCCGCGCCCACATGCCGCGCTGCGCCGACTGGGTCGTCCGTAGGTTTAGTCCGGTTCGACAATCGCTCCACCTGGTGGCACCCTCTGGCCGCCCGAAAGCTCGAGAGCGGGGTCGAATTGTTTGCTTTAGAGGCGGAAAACGCGCCGTGCAGTTTCACCTAAAATATTGCGCTTGGCCTGCTCGGTGAGGAATGGCAGGGAGGCGATCCGCGACGGCACGTCGAAATCCCAGTGTGGCCAATCGCTCGAATACATCAGCTGCGTTTCGGCGTGAATCGCTTTCAGCGTGCTCTGCAGCAAGTCCATGTTGGTCTGTTCCATCGGCTGCGACGTGTAAAACATTTCCGCCATGTATTCGCTCGGCAGCCGCTTCAGCAATGGCGCATCGGACTGGCGCATCAGGTATTCGTGGTCCAGCCGCTGCATCATGAACGGCACCCAGGCCAATCCGCTTTCCACCCAGATTAAATTGAGCTTCGGAAAACGTTCCGGCAGCCCGTTGACGATCCAGTTGGCCATGTGCGTCATATTGCAGGTGACGAAAGACATAGAATGAACCGCCAGAAAGCGGTTCATCGTCGTCGTCATCGTGTCGCCCCACGTGGGCCCGGCGTGAAACGCGAGCGGCAGGCCGCGTTCTTCCAGGGCCCGATAGATCGGCATGTACACGTTCTTGTGCACACCGGTGTGCCGCTGGCTGGTGACCATGAATCCGATCACGCCGGGAGTTTCCGCAAATTCCTGGATCGTCTGCATGGACGCTTCCGGATCGTGGAAGGGAAGGCAGAGCAGCGCCTTCACGCGCGGCTCGCGCGGCAAAATCGTCGAGGTAAACCAGCGATTGTAGGCGAAGGTGAGCGCTGTGGCGATATCCGGTTCGGGATGCAGGCCCAATTCGAGCATGGGCTGCGGAAACACGATCTGCACGCGGATGCCCATCGAATCCATGGCCCGGCGAATCAATGTCAGGTCCCGGTGCTCGTCCGATGGTGGAACGTGCTCGGCGAGATCGGCTTGGTGCGGAATGCGGCCGAAGACGTCCTGAAACGTGAGCCCCACGTTGTGATTGCTGAACACCAACTGCTTGGCGCGCGGCCAGTCTTGCACCATGGCTTTGGCGTTGTGGCGCAGCACCGGATTTTCGAGGTGGTCGAGAATGTCCGCCCAGGAATCGAATTCCACGTGGTGCGCGTCCACGTCTACGATGAAATAATCGTGCAGCTTGTAGCGATCGATGTCGCGGCGAGCGTTCGCCAGAATTTCACGTGAATCGGTGCGCGTGGTGATCTGCTGCACAGGATGTTTGACCGCGGTGGCTGCCGTTCCGTTGGTTGACTCGGCAGATTTGTTCGCAATTTTGTTTTCGATGCTCATCCAATGTCCTCGGCCGAAGCCTTTAACGAGTTCGCGTTATTGTGGCGCGAAACTACGAGTGTGCTCGTGATACTCGCTGCGATACTCGGCAACATCTACTCACAGGCTTCAGCGCAACTGCTCTAGCAAAGCATCAAGAAGCCGGTTGAGCGGATCTGCCACCTCTAGGGACTTTCTGACTGGAAGGCAAAGGTGAGTCCTTCCCCATCGTTCGAAGCTGTGAATGCCCTTCTTGTTTCCATGCCATGAAAAACTCACGACGCACTTCGGCTTGTCATAGAAGTCTGCGTAGATGATCGTTTCGGAAATGTCGGGCGCATTCGAATTCCACCACATGCCACAATCAATCGCAGCGTCCCCGTGGCGCTGAGACTTGCCAGTGATATACATCGAAATCCAGTAACCATCGGCGCCACTACCACCTCCCGGACTTGGTCGGCCCAGCTCTACGCTTCTCAGGGGCGACCACCGTTGTTTTTCTCTTCCGGCGACGGCGGCTCTGAGTAGAAGCGCTACCTGCTCTTCGAATGCCGAAATCGTGCTCTTGGCCTTAGCGTATTGCGTTAAGCCCTCCTGAAGAAACGATTTCATCTCAGGCTGCATTTGTTTTTTCCTGAGTTTGGTCAAGCAGGATCAACCATTTGAGCGCCATTTGAAGTTTGGCCTCGACCGATGGGAGCTTGTCTGGTTCCGATAAACGCAGTATACGTTGTTCAATGGCTCCGCAAAAGGTCCAAGCCCACGTTCTCCAAACAAGCGATTCCCTCTTGTTCCATAGGCATCGGCGGAGTCCCACCACGACGTCGCTCCAAGGAACGGCATGAATTTCCTCGTCACCTGACCGATCACTCGCGACCGCGTACCAATCCGGCGTCCGTTCATCCGGAAGAAGAATGAAGTGACACCACGTGCTCTTTGGATCTCGCCCCCTCAGTTCTTTGGCCGTGTCGAAAGTCTTCTCAAGTTGCGAATCCTCAAGTTTGACCTCGACGCTAGTTCTTTGTCCCGATTCCCACGACACCACTATGTCAGCCCTACGGTCTTCCGTGGGCTTCTCGCGCTCTACCTCTTGGGCTGCAAATCTTGAACCATGATCCATATGCTGCCCGAAGAGAACTTCTGCGAAAGCGCCCGTTTCCGATGTCCTGAGCAACCAAGCGAGCCAATCAGACCAGTCCTCCTCTCGCCCCAGTCGCAGCGGGCGAAAATCGCCAAAGCGGAGAGTCGTTGGATTCCCACCGAGCGGCCCTAGCCTGAGGTCCCACTTATGTTTCAATAATTCATAGCGAGCCGTGGCCGGCACAAGAGCTGCGTGGGTTTTTGCCTGCATCATTTGAACTGAGTTCCATTGAAACCTGGATTCTCCTCCAGGCGTGCGGAAGGCCTTAAGAAAGGACCAAGAGAAATGCTTGGCAAAAGCGCGAGCAGCGGATTTCTCCTTAGCCATGCTGCGAATCCTAGCGCAGGCGCATCAGAGCGACAAGACCGGTTGAGCACCGGGCTGTGATGAACAGGAGCTAATGCACCGTCACCGCATGATCGTGGCGGATTCCGAGCCGCGCGTCCTGCCGTCTTCTCCAAAGCCGCTGGCGCGGGAATCGTCTGTCACCTCACGAATCTCTCGGCTTCGATCTTTTGCCGGCCTCTGCACGAACTCACGCCTCATGCGCATCCGCTGGCTGTCGGCGTACCGTCCGCGAAAACCACAGTGCCAGATCAAATGGATTCAGTCGATGCGCGCGGAGCAGGGCGCAAGCCACCACCATCGCTTCGGTAGTCGAAATGGTCGCGTCGATAGGCGGAATCTCACGCTCGGTCTCTTCGACCACGGCGGCATAGAGGCGCACCGCTTCGCTGAGCAGCGCGGTTACGTCGCCGGGCGCGACCCGGGCGACCTGTCCGCTCTCGATTGTAGTCGCCACACTTGCGTGGAACGCCCGCGCAAGATCCTGCAACTCCGGATTTTGCTCAGACGTTGACATAGATCCCGCTCGGATTTTCTTCCACTTCGATGCGGCGCAATTTAGCCGATGGCTTGCCGGGATGCGCGCCGGTTTGAATATCGTACTCGTAGCCATGCCACGGGCACACGATGTGCAGCCGCTCTTCGTCGAATGCGAAACCGCGGCTCGCGCCGCCCTCACCAATAATTTCCGTTACGCGCGGGACGATTTTTCCCTGGCACACCGGCCCGCCTTCGTGTGCGCAGCGATTTTCGTAAGCGTACAGCTTTCCCTGAAAGCGGAAAATGCCGATAGTCAGGCGGGCGCCATCCGGCCCGGTGGGTACCACGCCAGTCAGATCGAGGCCGGTCAGATCGATGACCAGGCGTCCGCCCTCGGCAACTTCGCTGCTGGGTCCGACGAAAACTTTTCTGGTGGTGGCTGGCATGGTGGTTCGCTTTCGAGCGGCTGTAATTCGACGCGGTGCCCGTCGCAAAACTCGGCTCCGCGGCATCCCGCCGCGCGAACGCCGGAATGGTACCAAATCCGCGCCGCCTGGGCTCGAAATTCGAGAAAACCGAGCAGACTGGCCAGCTGGAGGGCTGACTGGCTGTTTCGTGCCGAATTCGGTCTCTATCAGTGTGCTTAAACGCGATTAAAGCGCCACTACGCGGCGCAACGGCGTCATGCATGTTGCTCATTGTGCTGCAATATTTGTTCGCCAGCTATTCGCCCTTCGGGCGCGCTTTTGTAAGGCTTCGCGTTCGGCTCAGCACGCAGGCGGTGAATCCGCTCGGCTGGCCGGAAGACCTTGCCGTATTATTTTCGTCCGCTGCCTCCACCGCCGCTTGCGCCGCTATTGCTACCCGCGCTGCGGCCCCCGCCTCCTCCATAACTTCCCCCACCTCCCCCTCCGTAACTTCTACCGCCACCTCCGCCGCTGTAACTGCGACTGCCGGAGTCTCCGCTTCGGCTTGTTCCAGATGCTGCACGGTGATCGCCGGCCCGTCCGCCACCTCCCTGTCCGCCGTTATAATTGCTACGGCTTTCTCCGCTCGCGCGACCACCTCCGATGCCGCCTTGGCTGTTCGCCCGGTTTTCCGCAGACCGGGCGGAGGAGGTTCGGCCTAATTCAGGCGGGGCGCCGCCAGTGCCGGTCCGTTGGCTGATGGCAAACGTGCTGCCCCGCTTTCCTCCCCAGGCAACGGGACGCAGCCAGGCCGCACCCGTTTTGCTCAACGTAGCGACCACCTGCGTCTTGGCGCCGCTCTTCGCGCCGGCCGCGGCAGGAATTTGGCGAACAAAAGCCTTCTTGCCATAGTCGTAGGCGATGCTCGAATGATCTTTCGGTTCGGCAATTCCCGTCGGCCCCATCAGGCGAGCTTCGATCTGCGGCTGCGGTGCGCTTGGGTTTGGGGGAAAGGGTTCGCCTCGAAATTGCTTGGGTGTCTGCGCCAGGATTTTGATCGGTTGTGTGGGTTTCGGATGAAGGATCTGAATCGGCTGGCTAGGGTCCTTGGGAAAAATGATGATGCCGTGTCTCAGATTGACGGGTGGCTTGCCTTTACGGTCCCCGGGATGCCTCGGCACGCAGCCAGTTGCATTCCCGGCCCCAATCCAACGACACGGACCATGGTGCCTCTTCTTTCCAACCACGTAGACGTAGCTCCCGTGATAATGAGCGAAAGATCCGGCGTGGCATTCCGCCCAGTCCCACGGCGTTATGTGCCGTCCGGATCCAAAATAAGGCCGCATGGTCCACGCAGGGTTGACCGTGCCCAATACGAAATACGAGCGGGTCACCCATTTGTGAGTGACCGGATCCAGGTACCGGTCGAAGCGGATGCCGTAATCCTCGCAGAGTGGAAACAAAAAGTCTGATCTGACCAGCGGTGGTACGGTGGCAGAAGCGGGAAGCGCTGCCGTCTGCGAGGACTGCAACGCGTTCTGCGTCGGCGGGCTCTGCAGTTTTGATGAAGGCGCCCCGGCCGTTGCGGCAGGTGCTTGTGCCGGCGATGGGTTTCCTAAGAACTGGGACAATAAATCAGGCTTCGGCTCCCAGCACGTTCCCAGCGCTCCGCAGGAAAAGAACCTGCCGCTCTCATAGAGATCCGTAAAGCCAGGGAACGTCTCCGAGGATCGGGACGCGGCAAGCGCCGCCTTGGTCTCGGCTTGCCGCTTTTGTTCCTGCGCGTTCACCCACAGGTCCCATTTGTCAGGCGGTTGCACCTGCGGCACCGGAGTGAACACTCGAACTCCGCTCTGGTAGCGGATGGTCTCTCCTTTGGAGAGATGGTGTTGCTCTCCGACGGTTGGGTCAACCGCTGATCCCTGATTGTCCTCGGGCGTGACGGCTATTCCATCGAGGTAACTATCCACACGGATGTACGCGCTGGCGGGATAATCGACTTCCAGCCGGTCGGTTGGCGTGTCGATGCCGAAGCGCTCGGTAACGATCGTTTGAATGGAAAACGTCGCAGTTCCGGAAAGTAGCTCCAGTTGAGTCGCCGGTACGCCACCGGATGACGTCAAAAGCTGGAAGAGCATCACCGAATGGCCGGCCAGATAGGCCACCGACCCGTCCTCGAATTCGATTTCAGCGCGTCCTTTTCCCGTTGCCAGTGCGAATCCCTGTTGGATCGGAAGGTTTACCGTAGCTTGCTGCCATGGTTTGCGTAAGTCGGGCTTCTTGTTGCTTCCGGGATTGAACCGGACGTCGCCTTGCACGTATTTCACGCGCACGATTTGCGGACAGATTGTTGGGGATTTCGCCGCGAGCATCGGCGCAGGGGAGGCCAGGAGCGAAAATCCAAGAAGCGCAACGGCGTACCGCCAGAAACTCTTCATGGGGAGCCCTCCAGCCGGGAATCGGGTCTCGGCTTTAGGACGGCAAACACACTATAAACGTTTCATTCACCGGTGCGGATTGGTCAACCATAGCGCGTCGCGGGGACAACATCCATAAAAAGAATGGTTTGCGTCTCCGCAAGGGAAAGCGCCGAACTGCGGTTGGCGGCACCAAGGATGATCTCTGGCGTTAGCGGCGGGCGGCGAAAAATTCCTGGAGCACCGCCGCGGCTTCGGCGGCCAGCACGCCGGAAGTGACTTCCACGCGATGGTTTAGGCGTGGGCTATCCAGGATTGAGAAGCAGGAGCGCACCGCGCCGGCCTTGGGATCATCCGCGCCGTAAATCAGGCGGGCAATGCGCGCTTGGATTATGGCTCCCGCGCACATGGCGCAGGGCTCGATCGACACATAAAGAGACGCGCCCAGCAACCGGTAATTTCCGATGGTCTTCGCCGCCTCGCGCAATGCGACGATTTCGGCGTGCGCCGAGGGATCGCAATCGCCGATGGTGCGGTTTCCGGCGCGGGCGATGATGCGTCGATCGAACGCAACCACCGCGCCCACCGGCACTTCGCCACGCGAGGCTGCGGCCCGCGCTTCATCGAGCGCGGCCACCATGAATTCAGCGTCGCCAGTGTGTGTCTCCGTTGTGGACATTGCCGTGCAGAATAGCATGCGTGGTCGGCACTGCGCCCGCCTGAAGGCGGCCGCTACATATTCGCAGCACCACATTCACCTCGGCGGTTCCTGCGTTTCGATACCCGGCTGGGCGCGGAAGAGCAGGGAGAAATAATAGAGGGCAGCGCCGGCGGCGATGATGGCTAGCGCGATCACTAGCTGGCTGGTGTCGCCGACGAGTTCGTGGCTGTTGCGTACGAGAGTGGCGATCATCAGAGCCATCGGAGGAAGGCCGATGGCGATGGCGCCGAAAAGACCTCCGGGAACGCGATACGGGCGCGGCATATTCGGTTCGCGGATGCGCAGAGCGGCGAGGGCCCAGAATTCGAGCAAGATACTGAGGCCAGTGAGGAGCACGTCGAGCAGCAGGCTGTGCTCGAAGCCGAGCGGAAAGCACAGCGCCCACAGCACAGCGCAGGCGATCACAGAAACCCACGGAGTTCCGCTGCGGGAGCTTTCGCGGGTAAACACTTTCGGCAGGAAGCCGTCTTCGGCCATCACCGAGGGCAGGCGCGTGAAAGACATCATCAGTCCGCCGAAAGTGCCGATGGCGCCGATGACGCCCGCGGCGGTGATGGCGACGGCTAGCGCTTCGCCGCCGAAAAAGCGGCCCACGTCAACCCAACCGCCAGTGACCCAGGCGTTGGGATCGAGTCCGGTGCGCGCAACGGCCGCTACCGGAGCGAGATACGTGATTACCACGAGAATCAGCGCACCGAGCATGGTGCGGCTATAGGTGCGCTGTGGATTATCGACCTCGCCAGCCACGGTGGACATGTTGTCCCAGCCCATGTAGTTCCACATAGCGATTAGAATGCCGCCGAGCAAATCGGCGTGATGCAGCGGCGTGGCGTGCGGAATGCCACGGTGCGCGCCAAACAGCGCGACACCGATCAGCACTGCAAACGGACACAGCAGCGCGATGTTCAGCAGGACTGATCCATCGCCTACCGCGCGCGAGCCGACCAGGTTCCAGATGGTGCACAGCGCGATCATGCCGAAGCCAAGAGCGAGGCCGCGATGGCCCGCAACGAACGAGGGTGCCAACTGCCCTATATAGTCGACGAATAGATTTGGGTACAGCGCCATTTCGAAAATGCTGCCCGCGAGCGACAGCCACGTTTCTTGATAGCCCCAAAATGGTCCCAGTCCTCGGCGCACCCAGATGTAAAAGCCGCCCTCTTCGGGGATCGAAGTGGCGAGTTCGCTGACCATCATCGCGGTGGGCACACTCCAGAGCAGCGGCGTGAGGAGGAGGATGAGCAGCGTGGCGCGATACCCGGTTTTGTGAACGATGTCTTCGAGGCCGTAGGGCCCTCCCGACACGATGAAATAGGTGGCCGCGATCATGGGCAAGAGCGTGAGTTTGGCTGGCGACGATTTCGACGAGCGGAAAGCGGGCGCGGATGCGCTGTTGGTGGGCGAGGCGCTCAATATACGGTCCTGTGCTGCGGTTGCGGCGAACGATCGATTGTGTGCCGGGGCAACATTGAGCCGCAGTGTAAACCGAATTGGCAGCGCATTTGCGGAGAATTGCGGCAGGGCGTGGAGCAATTGCGTTGCGGTTGTCTTTGGAGAGGCGCGAGCGTTCGGTATAAGATGGCGCTCTTGTTTTTTCAGGTTCATTTTTTCCAGATTTGCAGATCCATGGAACTACGCAAAGATCCTATAACCCGGAGCTGGGTAGCCATCGGCCAGGCGGAACGCGCGAGCGAGCGCGAAGCGCCGTGTCCGCTGTGTCCTAACCGGACGGCGACCCAGCGTTCTCTGCTGGATTTACCGCGTCACGGCGCGCCGCAGGTGCGCGTATATCCGCACTTTCGTCCTCTTTATCGGGTGGAGGGCGATCCTAGCCGCAGCGCCGAAGGAATTTTCGACCGGATGGCAGCCGTCGGCGCGCACGAAGTGATCATTGAGACACCGGACCACGGGCGGCCGCTCGTATGCCTGAGCGACGAAGAGATCGGTCGCGTGCTGGAGGCATATGCGGCGCGGATTGCCGACTTGAAGCGGGATGCGCGTTTCAAATATGTGGCGGTGTTCAAGAATCACGGCGCGTCGTCGGGAGAAGAATGCGAACACGCGCATTCGCAGGTGGCGGCGACAACGTTCGTTCCTCGCCGAGTGTTATACGAGCTGCGAGCCGCGCGCGATTGGTACCGGCAGCGGGAACGATGCGTATTTTGCGATATTCTGCGCCAGGAGATTCGCCAGAAAGTTCGTGTGGTGGATAGCGCGGGAGATTATTTCGCGTTTTGTCCCTACGCGTCACGCGTGCCGTTTGAAACTTGGCTGATGCCGCTGACGCACAATCACCAATTTGAGTCGCCGCTTCCGGGAGAGAACCGGCGCGAACTGGCGCGGCTGCTAGGTCGCACGCTGCGCCGTCTGGCGCAGGTGGCGCCGAATTACCATATGGTGGTGCACACGGCGCCCAACACGCTGCAAACCAAAGGTGAGCTGAGCGAATATTGGCGCACGATCGCGGGCGACTATCACTGGCATTGCGAGATTCTGCCGATTGTGGAAACGCGCAGCAAGTCCTACAGCCTGAAGGAAGTCTATTTCAACGGCACATATCCGGAGCAAGCCGCGGAACGGTTGCGTCAGATTGATCCGGTAAACACGGCAACATTGACGAAATGAGTCGGGATCGGAGAAGTGGCGACTACGTGAGCCGTGCCCCCCGCGGAAATGCTTCCGAACGAGGCGGCATTTTCTTCAAGCTGCTCGTTCTATTCTTTCTGGTGTGCTTCGTTTTTGTCATCTATATAGCGAGGCATCCGCTGATGCGATTGGCGGGCAATTTCTGGGTGGTGGACGACGGGCCGGCGGCATCCGATGCGATCGTGATCCTCGGCGACGATAATTATGCAGGTGACCGCGCCACCCGCGCAGCCGAAGTGCTGAAAGCAGGCTGGGCCCCCAGAATTATCGCCAGCGGCCGCTACTTGCGGCCATACGCCACCATCGCGCAGCTGGAGCAGCACGACCTGCTTGATAGGGGTGTTCCTGCATCCGCCATCATTCCATTTGCGCACCGGGCCGACAACACGCGCGAGGAGGGAGAAGCGCTGGCCAAGTTCCTACGCGCGCACGGCTGGAAGCGCATCATCGTGATCACTTCGAATTACCACACTCGGAGGGCGCGTTACATACTGGAGCGGGTGCTGCCGCCCGGAACCGCACTGCGGATGCTTTCGGCAAACGATGCCAATTACGATCCGAACAACTGGTGGCGAACGCGGCGCGGCGCGAAAATATTCTTTCACGAGTCGGTGGGGATGATGGTGGCCATGTGGGAATTGCGCCACCAGAAGGCGCGAACGTCCACAGCGTCGTTTTTCGCTCCTCTGATGCTGGTTGGGGCGGGTGTTGACCACTTGGGCGCTTTTCCCATGATCCGCTAGTACGCTGGTTTACACCGTTTTCCGCGTATACTATATTTCCCACTACCGCAGAACACCCAACGCTTTGAAGCGTAATCACGGCATCTGTGGGGAGGATTCCTATGTGGCGCAAACCGGACGGAAAACCATCTTCGGGCGCATCTAACACACCGAGTTCTGTACCGCCTAAAACGCAGCCGCAGGCTCCGCCCCAGCCAACCCAGATCGTGAATGAGGTTCAGCCCAAGGCGCAGGCGAAGCCGCCGGCCGTAGAGCGTCCGGTGCCGCCCGCAGCGCCGCTTCCAGCACCATCGCAGTCGAGGGGGGAAACCATGTCGAGCCAGGCGTCGACGATTGGGGCAGGACTGAAGATTCGCGGAGAAATCTCCGGTAATTCCGATCTGTACCTCGAAGGGCAGGCCTCCGGCAAGATTCGCATCAACGGCGCGAAAGTGACTGTGGGACCACAGGGCAAAGTGCAGGCCGATATCGAGGCGCGCGAGATTATCGTCAACGGAGACGTACAAGGGAACATGAAAGCCGACGCGAAAGTACGGCTTGGTTCAGCGAGCAAGGTGGAGGGCGCATTGTCGGCGCCGAGCATTGCAATTGACGATGGCGCGCGCTTCCGCGGCAAAGTGGAAGTGACGCGTGCGAAGACGGCGTCTACCGCTGCTGAGCCATCCGATGCCGAAATGCTGGGAGTGGCGGCGCACGCCGAAAAGGAATAAACGTAACCATGAACTGGATGGCTAAAACGCGGATGGGATCGGGAGCGGCGAGCGCGCCTGCGCCGTCGAAGCCCGGACCGACCCCGGTGCCGGAATCTTCCGCAAACACTCGCGTTTCAAATAGCCTGAAAGAGTTCCTGTGGCTGCTGAGCGATGTGCCGCAAGCTCGCATTTTGGATCTGGGGCCCATCGCGCAATCCACGCTGAATTTCTTCCTGGGGAAGGGCTTCCGGCTGTCGACTGAAGACCTGTTGCGCACCTGGAAGGAATTTCTGACCAGCGAGGAAGAGCGGCTTCGCATGGCTCCGGCGCGTACTGGGGACGGGCAAGTCTCTCAAGATGCGTTAGTGGAGAAGTTTCTGGAGATCGCCCTTTGCTACGGCGAAGGGAATTTCAATGGTGTGCTGGCTTGGGACCTACTCGACTATTTCGACGTGGCCATCGTTCCGCGGCTGATGGACCGGATTTTCAGTATTATGGCGCCCGGTGGTGTGATGCTGGCGCTTTTCCATAGCCGTCCGGCACAGAGTTTCCATCGGTTTCGCATTATCGATATGCAAAAGTTCGAGGCCGTGCCGGCGCCGACGCTGGCCGTTCACGCGCACGTGTTTCAGAACCGCGAGATTCTGGATCTTTTTGGAAAATTTCGCTCCTCGAAGACCTTCGTCGGCCGCGATCAGGTCCGCGAAGCGCTGTTTTTGAAGTAAGTCGACTCACTGCGACGAGGGACCGTCCTCACGGTCCGCGATACCATCGACTTGGCTCAATCGAACTTCCCATTCTGACAACCAAATCCCGTATCATGTCATCTGCTTGACCTGTGTTTGCGCGTGTGGGGTGGGGCGCTCAAAGAGCGCATCCCAAGAACTCTTTTCGGATGGAAGGGTGCAATTAGCTGTTTGCGATCTGCCCGCTGCGCGGGTAAGCTACGGGTCCCAAGGCACTCCGAACATTCGGGAACTTAAATACGCATCACGGAAATAGCAAGTGCCGCCGGCACCCAGGGAGAGAACCGCGCGATGACGAGCAGGAATCCGGGAGGTAGTTTGAAAGCGCTCCGCAGGAACTGGTTGCACAAGCTGTGGTTGCCACGGATGCGGCGGGGAGGCGCTGACGGAATCCAGCGAAGCGCGGTGCTCGCAACGGCCTGCCTGGCGTTGTTTTGGATTACCGGCTGCGGAGGCGGTTCCACAAATATCCGGTCGGTAACCATCTCGCCGACGACCGTATCGAATCTCCCGATCAACGAAACGGCGACATTCACGGCCGTAGTCACGCTTGGAAATTCCACGATTTCGACGACCACCACTGTCAGTTGGGAAGTGAACGGCGTGGTCGGAGGTAACTCGACGTATGGAACGATTGTGAATTCGAGCGTGGACCAGGACGAGGGTGTATATACCGCGCCAGCGGTGGTGCCGAGTGACAACACGGTGAACATTACCGCCGTGGTGCAGCAGACCAATACGACCAGCACCACGCCTCCGACGATCACGTCCAACACCGCCACGATTTCGATTGGCGTCGGATTGGGATTGTCCGTCTCGCCTACGGGCGCAACGGTTCCCGCCGGCGGCAGTCAGCAATTCACGGCCTATCTGAACGGCTTGCCAGATTCAGGCGCGACATGGACGATTACTTCGGCTAGCGGGAACATGGATAGTTCGGTGATTGGGTCGGTCAATCTGACTGGCTTGTATAACGCGCCGTTGTCGCCGCCGCCCGGCGGAACGCTGACGATTACGGCGACGGACGGCAGCAACACGGCGACTGGCACGATATCGGTGGTGTATTCCGATCTATCCATGAGCGGTCCGTATGCGTTTTCTTACACCGGGAGCGATCAAGCCGGGTTTTTGGCCGCAGCGGGCAGTTTTGTGTCCGACGGGCAGGGGCACATTGTGGGCGGGGTAGAAGACGTCGATAGCTTCTTGAACGGCGTTGCTCAGAAGCAATCCATCTCTGGAACGTATTCGGTGGGCAGCGATGGCCGAGGAACGGCGAACATCACACGCGGATCGACGACCGAAGTTTGGAGGTTCGCGCTCACAACCGGCCAGCACGCGGATTTGACGCTCTTCGAGCCCAATGCCACAGGCGGCGGGACCATCGACCAGCAGAGTGTGCCTGCCACGTCTACCTCAGCCTCCGTGATTACTGGGCCCTACGTCTTCAGAGCACTGGGGGCGGATGGAACGAGCAGCACTACGCCATATGCGCCGCGCGGAATGGCCGGCGAGTTCACGGCGAATGGCGCCGGAAGCATCCTGGCAGCAGACGGAACATTGCTGGATGTGAACGACAACGGCACCGTTACGCCGGACGACACGAGCCTCAACGGTACGTATGCGTTCGACTCGACGGTTTCGGGAACAGGGCGTGGGACGATCACGCTGCAAAGCACCGGTATGACGGCGCGGCAGTTCGCGTTCTATGCGGTGAGTAGCGACAGCAATTCAAACATTACCGAGCTGCATCTGGTGGAAATTGATGGCGTGGATGCCGTGGCGGGCGATATGTTCAGCGCGCCTTCCTCGACGGCATTGGGAAGCGGGAATTTGGCCGCCGGGAATTACGCCTTCACCTACGGAGGAAACTCTTCGAGCGGTTCGTACGCGGCGGGCGGGATTTTGACGTCGAACGGCAACGGCAGCGTGACTGGCGGAGTGCTCGACATCAACAACGACGGCGTGACCACGCTGAACACCTCGATCAGCGGCTGCACCTCCAGCCTCGATCCGACCGCCCGGCGAATCGAACTAACCTGCACGGTGGGCGGCACCACTCCGACGTATGCGGTTTACCAGACTTCGCTGAGCTCGGCGGTGATGCTGGAGATCGATCCCTCAGCCGTGGCTACGGGAACCGCCTATCAGCAATGCGGAGCGTCTTCGGCCGGCTGCGCAGCCGGGGCACCGGCAATTTCCGCCAAAAGCTTGGCGATTGGACTGATCGGGCAGGGAATATTCCATAACAGCACTTCTTCATATCAGCAGAACATCGACGGGCAGATTTCGCTCGGTGGCACCGGGGTTACTCCGGGTTCGCTAGACATCGCGAGCTACCCATCGCCATATGCAGGCGATACGATTTCGGCTGTGACGCTGGGAAGTCCATCTTCCCTTGGGCGGGGCACGACGGTGGTAACCGCAAGTAGTCCAGCGGCAACCTACAACCTGATCTATTACCTGATCGACGACAAGACTGCGCTGGTATTCGATCAGGATAAGACTTTCGTGCTGACAGGCTCTTTCGGACAGCAATATTAGCGGTTGCGCCGCCAGGGCCGCAGTACCGTGAATATTGGGTGAAATTTCTCCGCCGTTGTACCGCATGCATCGCACGGGAGTAGAATAGCTGCGCGAGCCGGCTCGTTCAGCTGCGCCACGGCTCAGCCCACCTGAGGATAGCCAGATGGTTTCACCCGCCTCTGCCGGATCTGCAGCACCCGTGCCGTCAGATCAGCCACTTAGCTCGGAAGAACTCCGCAAAATGCATGCGTACTGGCGTGCGGCGAATTACCTTTCCGTGGGCCAGATTTACCTCTACCACAATCCACTGCTGCGCGAGCCGCTGAAGATCGAGCACATCAAACCGCGCTTGCTGGGTCATTGGGGAACCACGCCGGGGCTGAATTTCGTTTACCTGCACATGAACCGGTTGGTCAACAAATACGATCTGGACGCGATCTACATTTGCGGGCCGGGGCATGGCGGGCCAGGTATGGTGGCGAACACCTACCTGGAAGGAACGTACAGCGAAATCTATACGAACATCACCCAGGACGAAGATGGGCTGCAGAAGCTGTTCAAACAGTTCTCGTTTCCCGGCGGTATTCCGAGCCATGCGGCGCCGGAGACGCCCGGCTCAATCAACGAGGGTGGCGAGCTCGGTTACTCGATTGCGCATGCGTATGGGGCGGCGTTCGACAATCCCGACCTGTTCGTTTGCTGCGTGATCGGCGACGGGGAGGCGGAAACCGGCGCTCTGGCAACCAGCTGGCATTCCAACAAGTTTCTAAATCCCGCCCGCGATGGCGCGGTGCTGCCGATTCTGCACCTCAACGGATACAAGATCGCCAATCCCACTGTATTGGGCCGCATGGATGATGGCGCGCTGACGCAACTCTTTACCGGATATGGATACAAGCCCTATTTCATCGAGGGCCATCAGCCGGACGTAATGCACCAGAAGATGGCCGCCACGCTTGACGCGATCGTCGAGGAGATCCGCGCCATTCAGAAGAAGGCCCGCGGCGAAAAAGCGCCCGAGCGGCCGATGTGGCCGATGGTCGTGATGCGTACGCCGAAGGGGTGGACCGGTCCGAAGGAAGTGGATGGGAAGCAGATCGAGGGCACCTGGCGCGCGCACCAGGTGCCCGTGGCGGATTTTGCAGCGCACCCGAAACACCTGAAAATTCTGGAAGATTGGATGAAAAGCTACCGTCCCGAGGAGCTTTTCGACGCGAATGGCAAATTCGCAGCGGAGCTGGCGGAACTTGCTCCCAAGGGCAACCGCCGGATGGGCGCGAATCCGCAAGCCAACGGCGGGCGTTTGCTGAAAGATCTGATCATGCCCGATTTTCGCGATTACGCCGTGGAGGTTTCCAAGCCCGGGACCGAAGAAGCGGAAAGCACCCGCGTGCTGGGGAAATTTTTACGCGACGTGATGAGTTCGAATCTGGACTCGAAAAATTTCCGCATGTTCGGTCCGGACGAGACGGCCTCCAATCGCCTGGACGACGTTTACGAAGCAACGGACAAGATCTTGATGGAGCCGCTGCTGCCCGTCGACGAGCATCTTTCGACCAACGGACGCGTGCTGGAAGTATTAAGCGAGCACATGTGCCAGGGCTGGCTTGAAGGATACCTGCTCACCGGCAGGCACGGTTTTTTTTCCTGCTACGAGGCGTTTATCCACATCGTGGATTCGATGTTCAATCAGCATGCCAAATGGCTGAAGATCACGCACGATATTCCGTGGCGCGCGCGCATCGCCTCTCTGAATTACTTGCTCACATCCCACGTATGGCGGCAGGATCACAACGGCTTCACGCATCAGGACCCCGGATTCATCGACCACGTGGTGAACAAGAAGGCCGATGTGGTGCGCGTCTATTTGCCGCCGGACGCAAACACGCTGTTGTCCGTGGCCGATCATTGCCTGCGAAGCCGCTGCTACGTGAACGTGATCGTCGCCGGCAAGCAGCCGGAATTGCAGTGGCTGGATATGGAATCGGCGGTGGCGCACTGCACGAATGGACTGGGCATCTGGGACTGGGCGTCGAACGACGCGGGCACCGAGCCGGATGCGGTGATGGCGTGCGCGGGCGACGTACCCACACTCGAGACGCTGGCCGCGGTGGATTTGCTGCGGCAGCACTTCGCGGACATCAAGCTGCGTGTGGTGAATGTGGTGGACCTGATGACGATCCAGCCCCCGTCGGAGCATCCACATGGAATATCCGACCGCGATTTCGACTCGATTTTCACAGTCGATAAGCCGATCATCTTCGCCTATCACGGGTACCCGTGGCTCATACACCGGCTCACGTATCGCCGCACCAATCACGATAACCTGCACGTGCGCGGCTACAAGGAAGAGGGAACGACCACCACGCCTTTTGATATGACGGTGCGCAACGAGCTTGACCGGTTGCATCTGGCCAGCGATGTGGTCGACCGCGTGCCGCGATTGCAGCGCGTGGGAGCGCATTTTAAGCAGTTCGTGCGCAACAAGCTGGTGGAACACAGCGAATACATCCACAAGTACGGACAAGACCTGCCGGAAATTCGCGACTGGAAGTGGCCGTACTGATCAAACGTCGAATAGAAGCGACTTTTGTGGCGGCTCCCGCAGGCATGAATAGATGAATATTTTGGTGCTCAACTCCGGCTCCAGCAGCCAAAAGGCTGCGGTATACCAATTCGCGAATTCTGTTCCAGACGATCCGCAAGAACCCGCATGGGAGGGAAAGATCGAATGGGACGGCGCGTGCGCGCAAATTACCGTCCGCAATTGCAGTGGCGCCAGGATCATCGACCACGTGAATGCTGACTCTCGAAAGCAAGCTACCGAGAAACTGCTCGATTCCATCTGGAGCGGGACTGCGTCGGTGATGCAATCGCCTTCCGAAATTTCCGTGGCTGGACACCGCGTGGTCAATGGCGGCCGGGAATTTCGCGAGCCGGTGATGGTCACGCCGGAAGTGAAATCAGCAATCGAGCGAATGGCTGTATTTGCGCCGCTGCACAATCGCGCGGAATTGGATGGCATCGAGATCGTCGCGCACAAATGCGGCGCGGTGCCGCAGGTTGCCGTATTCGATACGGCGTTTCACCGGCAGATCCCTGACGCTGCCTCCGTTTATCCGGGCCCGTATGAATGGCTGGAGCAGGGAATTTGCCGCTACGGATTTCACGGCATCAACCACGAGTACTGCGCGCACCGGGCGGCGCAAATGCTCGGGAGCGATTTAAAATCGGTGCGGCTGATCACCTGCCACTTGGGAAACGGCTGCTCTCTGGCGGCAATCCGAGATGGGCATAGCGTCGATACGACGATGGGATTTACGCCCCTCGAAGGACTGATGATGGGCACGCGCTCCGGCTCCGTCGATCCGGGGATTCTGACGCATCTGATGCGACAGGCCGATCTGACAGGCGCGCAGATCGACGACATGCTGAACAAAAAATCCGGGCTGCTGGGAATTTCTGGAGTTTCAAGCGACATGCGGCCGGTGGTTGCGGCGATGAAGGAAGGGAACGCTCGCGCCAAGCTGGCGTTTGATATTTTCGTGCACCGGCTGCGCTCGGGAATCGGCGCGATGGCGGCGGTGCTGGGAGGCATCGACGCGCTGGTATTCAGCGCCGGAATTGGCGAAAACTCGCCGGAGGTGCGCGCGTCGGCGTGCGAGAATTTCGAGTTTCTAGGAGTTCAAATTGATGCGGTGAAGAATGCGAATCCGGTTCTGGATGCCGATATTTCCGGCGCGGACTCGCGCGCCCGCGTGCTGGTGATTCGCGCGCAGGAGGATTGGGCGATTGCGCGCGATTGCTGGCGGTTAGCGTCCTCCTCGGCTACGTCCAATGCTTGAGTGCGATCTCGGGATTTTCAGCTTGCGCGCGACCGGCCTTGGGAGTATCACAAAAGTGTGAGTGAAATGGATGTGGGATTCGGAGGCAACCATGACTCCACCGGACCAGAAACTTTGATTGCCCGCTTTTGAGCGAGCCACCTGCGGGGCCGTTTCGGCGCCTCGAGGTGGCTCGCGGCATATACAGAACGGAGGGCTGCCAGGCCCTCCGTTTTGCATTTTGGCCGCAACTGCGAAGTTGCCAAGCGCGCGCGAGCCCTCTGGGCGATTGACGGGCCGAGCAAAAACGCGGTTAATCCTCAGCGTTTTCCGCGATGGGAGAGGCGATTCTGCGGCTGCGTGATTTCCAGGCATGGTACGCGGCGGGCATGAACGAAAACACGATCACAGCGGCGATGATGTAGTGAATGCGCTTGTCAACGTTGGGCACCGTCCGTCCGAGCGTGTATCCCAGCAGCGTCATGCCCCAAACCCATAAAAGTCCGCCGACGATGTCGTAGGTAAGATATTTCCGGTAGGTCATTTTCGCGGCGCCGGCCACCGGCGGGCAAAACGTGCGGATGATGGGTATGAAGCGGGCGATGATGACCGTTTTCGCGCCGTGCCGTTCGTAGAACTCGTGCGCTTCTTCCAAGTGGCGCTTTTTGAAGATGAGCGAGTCCTCGCGGCGATAGAGTCCCTCTCCAGCCTTGCGCCCGATCCAGTAGCCTAACTGATCGCCGGCGATGGCGCATAGAGCCACCAGCGAGAGCAGCCACGCCAGCTTAAGATGCCCCGCACCGGCAAAAACGCCTGCCGTTACGAGCAGGGAATCGCCCGGCAGGAAGAAGCCGACGAACAGGCCGGTCTCCACAAAGATGATCCCGCAGACCATCAAGGTTCCGCCCCATTCGATCAGGCCTCGGACGTTGTACAACTGCAGCAGCAGATGCTTAATCGTTTCGATCACTTCGCTTGTTTTCCTGTGCTTTCCGTTCTGGCGCGAATAGCCGCGAATTCACGATACCATGAAAGCCCCGCTGGATTGCCCGTGCGCGCCCAATCGGATAGTACTTTGCTCCTACCGGAAATAGTCACCTGTACCATTGGTCAGGCCGGAGGCCCCCCGCAAACTGTGCTTGTTGAATACAGCGGTTCTGAGGAGGGCATGATGGAAGGTGGTTACGCGGTGTGGATGGGGCAACCGGTTATCCTGCGAGTGGTTACCGGAGATCTCCGCGTGCCGTTGCGCGGGCGTCTGCTGTCTGAAACCAGCGATGTGGTTCGGCTGCGCATAGCCGATAGCTGGGACGTAGACATCTTTAAAACCATGGTTGTGGGTATCGAGCACGATACGCCGGTATACGTCCTGAATTAAGGGGATGCCATGAGCCAACTCGCTTTCGCGGATGGGCACTTGGTTTCCGGTATTCGGGCTGAAGCAGAAACGAACCCTTCGGCTTCCGAGGAAGCTTTGATGCGAGAGAAGCTGGAAGCGCTGCGTGACGTGCTGATCGCGCTTGGATTGCAGCTGGTCTTTCGGGCAACGCTGCTGTTGCGGAGCTGGAATCAGTAGCGATCGCGTTCTACGGGCGTTCGGCAAACGCGGGCTTTCGACAAACGGCATTTGACAAGATCTTCCGGCCCATAGTCCCTCTCAAACCCCCCGGCCCCGGATCTGTACCCCCCAGATCCGGGGCTTCCTATTTTCGGCTGCAGGCTAGCCGGACGGCATCCGCTGCCGGCGGGGAGGCATCCGAAGCGATGGCGCCAATCGATAGACCGTGAAGATAATCGGTCACTCATCATCCTTAGTTGGCGTCAAAAACTAATTCCGATGGTATAACTATCCATTCGTCTAATAGAGTGCGGTCAAGGAGCACCATACGTGAAAATCGCCGGGGTCGGGAGTGCGTTTCCGAAGCACTATTATGATCAGGAACTTCTAGTAGCGGCATTGAAGAACGATTGGCGTCACCGGCTGCCGAACCCGGATATTTTGGATCGCTTGGAAGAGAGTATGAAGGTCGATGGGCGCTACACCGCGAGACCTATCGAGTTTTACGAAAACATGAACACGTGGGGCCAGGCCAATGACGTGTGGATCCAGGTCGGCCTGGAGATCGGGGAACAGGCGCTTTGCCGCGCGCTGGCGGGCGCAGGCGTCGAGCCGGACCAGCTGAATGCGCTTTTCGTCACATCGGTGACTGGAATCGCCGCCCCGTCCATGGACGCGCGCCTGGCGAACCGCATGGGTCTTTCCCGCAATATCAAGCGCATTCCCATATTCGGGCTAGGTTGCGTGGCTGGAGCCGCGGGCATTGCGCGCGCGGCGGATTACGTTCGCGCCTACCCGGATCAGACGGCGGCGCTGCTCTCGATCGAGCTGTGTTCGCTGACTTTGCAGCGCGACGATCTCTCCATGGCGCATTTGATATCGGCGCTGCTTTTCGGCGATGGCGCGGCGGCAACTGTAGTGGCCGGCGACGATGTGGAAGCGAACGGCCCGGAAATCCTGGCCACCAAGTCTATTTTGTATCCGAATACCGAGCGCACCATGGGTTGGGATATCTCCGAAAAAGGCTTCCGCATCGTGTTGTCGGCCGACGTGCCGGAGACGGTGCTGAAACATCTGGGCGAGGATGTGGACGAGTTTCTGGCCGAACAGAATCTGCGCCGTAGCGACGTCAAGAGCTGGGTGATGCATACCGGCGGGCCAAAAGTGCTTGAGGCCACAGCCGAGGCCTTGGGCATCACCCATAAGGACCTGGAAGCCTCTTGGGAGTGCCTGCGGAGAGTCGGGAATCTCTCCTCCACTTCCGTGCTGCTGGTTCTGGAGGACGTTTACCGCAACCGGCGGCCAGCGCCTGGTACACTGAGCATCCTGGCGGCAATGGGTCCGGGATTCTGCTCGGAGCTGGTGCTGCTGCGCTGGTGATACAATCGGGGCTGGAAGGGTCATGTGAGGCCGGTCGACGTACTAATTGTGGGAGGAGGACCGGCCGGGCTGGCGACTGGCATTGCAGTTCGCCGCAAGGGCCTGAGCGCCACGGTAGTCGATTGGGCTGGGCCGCCGGTTGACAAGACTTGCGGTGAAGGCCTGCTCCCCGCAGCCGTTTCGGCGCTCGTCGAACTTGGTGTTCCAGCAGACTCCCACCTAGGATTTCCTTTCGCCGGCATTCAATTTTCAGACGACAACTCAACGGTTGAGGCGCGATTCGCCGACGGCCACGGCATCGGTCTGCGCCGCGAAGTACTGCATCGCCTGCTGATCGACCGGGCGTTAGCTGCGGGAGTGTCGCTGCGATGGGGCGCGCGAGTTTCCGAGATCCAGCGTGATGGTTTGAGGATCGAGGGCGAGTTCCTCCCATGCCGCTGGCTGGTTGGCGCGGACGGACACCGCTCCGCGGTGCGCAAAGCGGCCGCACTGGATTCCACGAGACTTGCGAAACGGCCGCGGTTCGGCTTCCGGCGGCACTTCGCGGTCGCTCCGTGGAGCGAAATGGTAGAAGTGCACTGGGGCGAACGCGTGCAGCTGTTTATCACTCCCACGGGCCCTGCCAATGTCTGCGTGGTGGCGCTGACAAGCGATCCTCATTTGAGGCTCGATCGCGCAATCAACCTTTTTCCGCAGATCGCAGCGCGGCTGCGAAATGCTCGGCCGGCGAGCCAGGAAACAGGAGGCGTCACATTCTTTCACCGCGCGCATCGAGTGGCGTGGGGAAACATCGCACTGGTCGGAGATGCGTCGCGTTCGGTCGACGCGATCTCCGGACAAGGGTTAAGTATGGCCTTTCAACAGGCGATTGCTTTGGCGGGAGCGCTGGCGAACGAAAATCTGCCCGCATATCAGTACGCACACGCACGCATCACCAAAACTCCCGCTCGCATCGCCCGGCTGCTGATGCTGATGCACGCCAACGCAACGTTCCGCCGCGCCGCGCTCAGGACTCTCTCGAACTGCCCGGCCTTATTCTCGATGTTGATGTCGATGCACGCGGGCGGCGCCAGAATCGCGCAGCTCGATGGAACGGGGGCGCATCTGCAAGGCGAGGAAGCGGACTTGCCGTGCAGATTTTGCGAGCACAGCTGATGCAGCGGCCGCCCGGCGCCGCGCTAGTTTCCTTCCGATGCGTTTTGGCGCTGGTTGCCATGGCTGCCGTTTTCGCCGCTTCACCTTGCGCCCTCGCGCAGCAATCCTCAGCTGAAATGTTTACTTTCAATCCCTCGGCTACGAAAGTGGAATTCACGCTGGCGGCCATGCTGCACACCGTCCACGGAACGATGAACCTGACCAGCGGGCAAATCCGCTTCGATCCCGTGAACGGTGCCGCGAGCGGCGAAGTGATTGTGGATGCCACCGGCGCGGAAACCGGCAACAAGTCGCGCGACAGGCGGATGCACAAGGAAATTCTGCAAAGCGCGCGCTATCCCCAAATTATTTTCATCGCGCGGCGGCTGATTGGAACAATCCAGCCGGCGGGAGCTTCGCAGGTCCAGCTTTCCGGGATTTTTGAATTGGAGGGGCGGCAGTATCCGATGACGCTGAACATCAACGTGAGCCGCGAGGCCGGAAATAGCTTGGTGCACGCGACCACGATGTTCGTTGTGCCATACGTGCAGTGGGGGGTGAAGAACCCCAGCACGCTTTTTCTACGTGTGAGCGATCACCTGGATATGACGATTGACGCAACTGGCGAGCTCACGGCGGCGCACTGATCCGGGGAGCTTGCGGGCACGGGCTAGCGCAAAATCGGTCCAGTCCGTTTGCCGGTTGGCTTTGCAGCCGTGTGCTACACTGTGGGCAAGCCTATGGGTAACGCCTTCGACGTCGGCATCGAATCCCTCACGAAGTCCAATCGAGAAGAGAAGCGCGAGCATACGGGTGCGTCTGCCTCGGCTGGCAGCGGCAAATCGTTCTACATTGAGACTTTCGGCTGCCAGATGAACGCGCACGACACGGAGAAAGTTGCCGGCGTGTTGCTGGCCAGGGGCTACACTCCGGCCCAGAATGCCGCGCAGGCTGATTTGATGCTCTACAACACCTGCAGCATTCGCGAAAAAGCCGCGCAGAAAGTGTTTTCGCGGCTGGGCGAATGGCGCGGCCAGCAATCCAAAATCATCGGCGTCTTGGGATGCCTGGCGCAGCAGGAAGGCGAAGAGATTTTTGAGCGCGCGCCGTGGGTCAGCTTGGTTTGCGGATCGGCGAGCTATCGCAAGCTTCCCGAGCTGATCGATCAGATCGAAGCGGGCGGACGCCGCGTCACCGGCCTTGATCTCGATACCGACGAAACATTTGAGACGGAAATCACGCGCAGAGACAATCCCATTCGCGCGTATCTGACGATCATCGAAGGCTGCGATTACGCCTGCGCCTACTGCGTGGTGCCGCACACCCGCGGTCCGGAGCGCAGCCGTCCGAGCGAAGCCGTGCTTGCCGAAGCCCGCCGGCTGGCGGACGCCGGCTACACTGAAATTCAATTATTGGGCCAGACGGTGAATTCCTATCGCGATCCTTCGCCGCGCGGATGGAATTTTGTGGAGCTGCTACGCGCCGTGGCGGCTGTGCGCGGCATTCGCCGCGTGCGCTTCACCACCTCGCATCCGAACGATTTCACCCGCGAAATCGTGGAAGCGATTGACGAGACGCCGGAGCTTTGCGACCACGTGCATTTGCCGGTGCAGTCTGGTTCCACCCCGATATTGCGCGCGATGCGACGCACTTATACGCGCGAGGAATATCTGGAGAAGATTTCCTGGATCAAAGCGGCGCGTCGGCCGATCAGCATCACATCGGATATCATCGTCGGATTTCCCGGCGAAACTGAGAATGATTTTAACGAAACGATCAGTTTGCTCGATGCGGTAGGCTACGACGGACTGTTTTCATTCGTCTATTCGCCGCGGCCGAACACCTCCGCAGCGTCCATGCCCGGCGCTATTTCCAAGGAAGAGACCTCGCGCCGCTTGGCGTTCCTACAGGAGCACCAGCGGAGGATCCAATGCGCGCGCAACGAAGCGCTCGTAGGCTCGTCATTTGAGGTGCTGGTCGATTCGCGGCATGCCGCGCGCGGACAATGGTCGGGACGCACCAGCAGCAACCGGGTTGTAAATTTTGTCTCGCAGCAGGAAAATCTTTTGGGAGAGTACGCGCACGTTCGCATCGAGCGCGCGGGGGCGAATAGTCTCGTGGGCGAAGATGTGACGCAATCCAACGGGAGGCCGCCATGGAACTCGAAGTGAAGATTCGGGGATTGATGATGGATCCGGCCACGAATCAGCCGGTGGTGGTCCTGAAGGAATTGCAGGGCAGCGGCGTGCTTCCCATCTGGGTGGGAGTTTATGAGGCGCAGGCCATCGCCCTGGAAATCGAGAAGGTTCAAACCGCGCGGCCAATGACTCACGATCTGCTGAAAAACGTGCTCACCGGGCTCAACGTTCACGTCCAAAGAGTGGTGGTTTCCGATCTGAAGGACGATACCTTCTACGCGCTGATCTGGATGGAGCGCGAGGGGCAGACGATGTCGATGGATTCACGGCCCAGCGATGCGCTGGCCCTCGCGCTGCGCCTCGATTGCCCCATCTTCGTTGACGATCAGGTGCTCAAGAGCTCCAAGATCACCAGCGTGGTGTCTGAAAAGAGCTCGAACGAAGAGTTGCGCAAGTGGCTGGAGAACCTGAGCGACGAAGATCTCGGCCGGTACAAGATGTAGTCTGCTGGGGCGTGCTCTGTTTCGGCGGTGCCCGAATGTATCGCGCTGCCGGCGGTATTAAATTTCGCTTGCGCTGGGCCTGCGAGAGTGGTTAGAGTTGGGCCTACTCGTAGTAGGAACGGCACCGCCGGAGTCTATATATGGTCCTGCGGTTGCAACAGGGGAGCGAGGGGCAACGGTTTGGCCTGCGTCCTGGCAATTGCCAATCAAAAGGGCGGCGTCGGTAAGACCACTACGTCCATCAATCTCGCCGCTGCGCTGGCGCTGCGAAAGAAAAAAACCCTCTTAATTGACCTCGACCCGCAATCGAACGCGACCATCGCGTTCTTCTCTCACGAAGAAGTTCAAGGCACGATGTACGACATCTTCGCGGAAAGCAACGCGGAGATGGCCAAGATCGTCCGTCCAACCAAAGATCCGAATTTGTTTCTGGCGCCTGCCCGCCTCGCTCTGGCGCGGCTGGAGCAGCAGCTCGCCGGGCAGTTCGACGCGCCATTCAAGTTAAAGGATGCGCTCGCGCCGATTCTGAAGGACTTCGATTTTATCGTGCTGGATACGCCGCCGGCACTCGGCATTTTGACGGTCAACGCGCTGGTGGCTTCGACGCACCTGCTGGTGCCCATTCAGGCCGCGTATTTCGCGATCGAAGGCACCGATGATCTGCTGGAAACCTACGGGCGGATCCGCGCGCGCCCCAATCCGGAGCTGAAGATTCTCGGCGTGGTCATCACCCTCTACGACAAACGCACCAACATCTCGCGGGACACCCACGAACAGATTCGCGCCACGTTTGGCGATGCGCTCTTCAAGACGCGCATCAGCAAAAACGTGCGGCTCGAAGAGAGCCCAGCCTACAAGGAAACCGTTTTTTCGTATGCGCCGAAGTCTTCCGGCGCGGAAGATTACAGAAAGCTTGCCCAGGAGGTAATTCAACGTGTCGAAGAGGATCGGGTTGCCCGTCACTCTCAAGATGCGGCATGACGCGCATTACGTCGAAACGCTGACCAGTTATAGCGGCGCGTCCATTGGTCGGATGATTCCCATTGATAAGATTCGGCCGAATCCCGACCAGCCCCGGAAGCATATCGGCGACGTGCGTGAACTTTCGGATTCGATTCGCGAAAAGGGCGTGCTGGAGCCGCTGCTGGTTCGCTACGTCCCGCGCGAGGATATGTACTACATCATCTCCGGGGAGCGCCGCTACCACGCCTCGCAAGCCGCTGGCTTGCACGAGCTGCCCTGCATCGAAAAGATCGCCGACGACGCTGAAACGCTGGAACTCGCCCTGATCGAAAACCTTCAGCGCAAGGACTTGACGCCCTTCGAAGAAGCCGATGGCTTGCAGCGCCTGGCCGATCAGTTTGACTACACGCACGACGATATCGCCAAGAAAATCGGGCGCTCGCGTTCGTCCGTCACAGAAACGATGTCACTGCGGGTGATTCCCGCCGACGTGCGCCGCGCCTGTGTCGAAGGCACCATCACATCAAAATCACTGCTGTTGCAAGTAGCCCGCCAGCCCACCGAGCGAAAGATGCTCGAAATGGTGGAGCGCATCTCACAAGGCGGCCTCACGCGTGACCAGGCTCGCCAGGCGCGCAAGGAAGACACGGAATCAGCGCCGCGCCCGCAGCCCTTCGTCTTCGATTACGACGCTGAGGATGGCTCGTTCCATCTGCGTCTGCAATTCCGCAAGAGCCACGTAAGCAGCGAAGAGCTTGCCGCCGCGCTTCGTGCGGTGCTTCGCCGCCTCGAATCCGGGTCCATATCTTCGTCCGCTGCGTGAATTTTCACTCGCGGTAAATCTCTATAGGTGGGCTTTCCCTTTCGGCCGCGGGCGCCGCTCGATCGGAGCCGCGTGCATCCTCAGCGCGCCTCTTGCTATCCTACTGGTGATATGGAACTGAATGCCCAACAGATCAGCGTGCTCGATCGATTGCGAACGCACGGCATGGACATCGTGGCGTTTCCGATGTACGAGAACATGGTCGGCGTAAAGAAAGGGAATTGCGCGGCGCTGCTCGCCCCCTCCGAAAACGGGGGGTTCAGCATGTACGGCCAGCCGTCGTACCTGGTCAGTGGCCAATTGAGCGCACACACGATTCAGTCGGACGGCCACTGGTTCGTGCGCAAGGGCGAGAAACTGGAAGCTACGTCGCAACGGCGCAAGGAACTGGACGAATTTGCCGCGGAGCTGGCGCAGGTGCTTTTGCCAGTCGTCTGACGACGGCCCGCAAGCGTCCCAAGCGGTGTTGCGGACGCCGAACCCTTTCTAACCGCTCATGCTCAAGAGGCTAGGCGCGCGGGGAATCTGCGGCTATAATCTTGCCAGTCCATGTTCTCGATTCGTCCTGCCACCATCGAAGACGCACCGCTGCTCGCCGCGTTGATTCACGAATTCGCGGAGTTCGAGCATCTGGAAAACGAAACCAGCGTGATCGAAGAAGATATCGCGCGCGATGGTTTCGGTCCCCAGCCAAAGTTCCGTGCCGTGATTGCGGAATGGAACGGTGAAGCAGCCGGCTACGCAATCTTTTTCGAGTTCTACTCTTCCTTTCAAGGGCGCGCGGGGCTTTTTCTGGACGACCTCTACGTCCGCCCGAAATTTCGCCAACAGGGAATCGGCAAAGCTCTGCTCGCGCACGTCGCGGCGCTGGCGTGGCAAGAAAGCTATTTCTGCCTGCGCTGGGAAGTGCTCGATTGGAACGCCACAGCCATCGATTTTTACCGCAGCCTGGGCGCGTCATTCATGGAGGAGTGGAAGTCGGCGGTCCTGATCGGCGAGGCGCTCGAAACAGTCGCCAGCGTTGGCAAAGCCACTCAGAAGTAGGGTTCTTCGCTCCGTAGCATTCCCGACCGCAAACGCCGCCCTTGATGCTTCGTTTGACGCGGTAATTGTCCCCGATTGCCGGCAATCTTCGCCGCAAATCGCACGGAACACCCAGCGGTCGTTGACCAGATAATTCACCACGCAGCAGGTAGCGACGCTCGCCGCGTTTGCGAGCAACATTGGCGCGTGCGCCGCTCCAACCAAAACGCGCATCATCAGGAGGTTGCCTCCGATGGAAACCGCGCCGGTGGTCAGATTGAAATGCAGAAATCGGCCACCGATGGCGCGGCGAGTGCCTGCGGGCCGGTCCGCCCACGTAAATCGCTCGTGCCATATAAAGTTGTGGAGCACGGTGCATTCGACTGCGATCGCCGTCGCCAGCAGGTATTGCAAGTGCATGATTGAGGTGAGAGACGCGAGAATCGCGACCTGAACCACCATGCCCATTGCCCCAACGAGGTTGAATTTCATCCACCGTCGAAAATTAACCGATAGCCGATGTGTCACGCGAGGCGCTCTTCGCGATAGAGCTGAATGGTGTGGTGAATGGCGGCAATCACAGCCATGCCCAGCATCCCAACGGCGGCGATGGCTCCGCCCACGTCAAAGAGCAGGAAATTGCGGCCAAAGAGACGAGCCTGCGGGTGAAACAGCAGCACGGCGGTGCCGACCATGAGCAGGATGCGAATCTCCGTGGGTCCGAAAAGCGCGTGCGAGAGTCGAAATTCGTGCACCGTGTAGGCCGCCAAATACGCCTCGATGGAAACCGCCAGGAATGCAATCAGCATGGCCGCGGCTATCTGCCAATGCATGTAGTTCGACGCGGCAAGGCCCGCCATCAGAGCCATTGCGCCAAACGTATCCACCATGTGATCGACGTAAAAGCCGTAGCGCGGACGCAATTTCTGGCGATGGCGAGCCAGTGTGCCATCCAGGCTATCGCCCAGCCAGTTCACGGCGATAAAGACGATCACCAGCAGCAGCGCGTATTTATTCCAACGCGCTAGCGCATAGCAGGCGCCGGCGCAGAGTTGCGCGGCAAAACCGAGCGCGGTCAGGTGATCGGGAGAAACGCGGCCCGGCGTGCGGCGCGCGAGCCATAGGAGCGTTTTCCGTTCCGCCGAAGCGGTGAAAGCTCCTTGCACACGCGTGGCATTGCGAAAAGTTCCGGCAGTTGTGTTGTGGGTCATAGTGGACATAGATCGATTCCTCCTGAGCTCGGATGATTCCGCGGCACGCACTCGCGGATTATGGACGATGGCGCAAGGGTGCAATTCGCGTTTCGGCAGTTTGGTTATTCGCCAGAACGGCTTTCCGCGTGGCCCTCAGCGTGAACAGCAGCGATTCACGCGGAACGTCCCGAATGAACGGCTCGATGAGCCAGCCCCAGCCAAGCGGAACGTCGCGGCTCAGCGAAATGGACTCGAACTCGACGAACGTGCCTCCATTTGCCTGCTCGAACCGCCAGTAGGAGTTGGTGCGCCACAGGAAGCCGTGGTCTGGGCCGTCTGCCGGCTCGTCGCCATCGTGGGTTTCTTCCGGAGAAGCGTCGTTGGAAACTTCCACCATCTGCATGCTGCGTGAGACGCTGAATTGGTGGTCGTTATCCAGGCTTCCGTATTTCACATCGTAAAGGCCATCGAGCATCACGGTGATTACCTTGTGTTGGCGCAGGCGCATGGAGATTTGAAAGTCATCGCCATTGCGCTTGATCAGGTGCGACGCGGCCACGTCCGGGCTGTAGTACCGCGCCATCTGGTCGTAGTTCTGCAGCATGGCGAACACATCTGCGATGGTCGCCTGCGGGATGAAGACGATCCCGATCCAGTGGTGAACCAGCCCGCCCGGTACTTCCACGGGAGAGATCCCGCCGCTGGTGATAACGATTTCGCCGCGCCGCAACCGCGCTTCGAGATCCTCCGGCGTTGGGGCTGGGAAAGCCTGCAAGCCGAGAAAACTCTTCCGCGCAGCTTCTTCCTGGCGGATTTGCCCCTCCGCCCGGTCGACGTATTGGTTGAATGCGGCAAGCGCCTGCGGCGATGGTCCGGCAGCCTCTGCGCTGCGCGCCATAAATCCCGCCAGGAGCGCGGCTATTCCCAGCACGCCTGCTCCGGCAATGCCAATTCGAGCGATCACTGATGCCTCCTTGCCTCTTATTGCTATGTTCGCGGGGCAGAATGGCGCGGACCGCTTCGCGCATCAATGCACGCGCGCTCCATCGCATGTCAATTTCATCTCAATCGCCTACTTACAGGAAACGCGCAACTTAGTTGAGAAAATCAGCCGCGCGGGTACACTACTCGCACGAATGGACGCGAAATCTGACCGGCATCTTTTCCGCTTTGGCGTGTTCGAGGCTGACGCGCAGACCGGAGAGCTGCGCAAACAGGGACGTAAGCTACCGCTTCAGGGGCAGCCCTTGCAGGTTCTGCTGATGCTGCTCGGACGGCCCGGTGAACTCGTGTCGCGCGCGGAAATCCAACAGCGGCTTTGGCCGGATGGCACCTTCGTCGATTTTGATCATGGCCTGAACACCGCTATCAACAAAATACGCGAGGCGCTCGGAGACTCGGCCTCGAATCCGCGATTCGTGGAGACGCGGGCGCGGCGAGGGTACCGTTTCATCGCGCCGGTCGAGGTGGTGGGAGGAAATTCTGATGCGGTGCAGTCCAGCGCCGAAAGAGCGGGACAAGCTGCTCCGCAGGTCCAGGTTCCCACTGAAGCACGGGCGGGCCTCCCGAACACGCAGCAGGAGCCCGCAACTGCGCCCGCTGCTACGAAAGCGAGCGCTCCTGAAATTGGGACGACGCCGTCATCGCGCTCGCGAACTCTGCTCGCCAGCCCCGAGGAGTTGCCGGAGATATCGAGGCGCGTCGCACGGACTCTCTTTTTGCTCCTGCAGGTGATGTATCTGGGCTTCTACGCCGCGTCGCTCGTGCGGCTGCGCGTTGTGGAGGCTGTGGTGTCGGGAACAACCGTTCATGCGCCTTGGGTCACGGTGCTGCTGATTGTCACCGCGGCGGTTGGGATCCCGATCCGCTTGTACCTGATTTCGGCGGCAGCGTTGGGCGCGCCAGGCTTGCGTGAAAGATTTCTGAAGATCTTCGCGGTGATATTTCCATTGGACGAGCTTTGGGCACTTGCGCCGTTCCTGCTGGCGCCATGGATCGGCTTCGGCGCGGCCCTCGGCTCCACAGCCGCGCTTCTCTACGCGCCCTTCGCGCAGCGTTCGCTAATTCTGATGGGCGCTGGCGCCCCGGCACGCAAACGAGACGCCACATCATGACCCAAAACGGACTTTGCGCTCTTCATTCGAGTGTGGCTCGGCCGGGCGGCGCCGGAGCCAGCGCCGCCTCCTCTTCGGAGTCTCTGCGATCGACAATGTATCCCGGCAGGAAAAATATGAATGGAACGGCTACGAGCGAAATGAGTGCATTGGCGGTAGCCATCGTGCTCAAGTGAAGATGATAGACGTCCATAGCTTTTGACCCGGCCCAATCACTGCCGAAAAGCGCAAGGTTTCTCACACTCATCATGAGCGCGAATCCGAGTCCTTCGCTCCCAGCAGGAGTGGCCCGCACCATCAAGTCCATCATGGTCATATCTGCGGCCGTCCAACCCAGGCCATAAAAGCTGTCGATAAACCACGCGCGATGAAACGTTGTATAGAAAGCGTAGCCGAACTGCGACGCGGCTCCCACGGTGATACAGAACGCGAGCAGCCAGCGCAGCTTGATGCGGCGGCATAGCAAAGTGCCGTAGACCGTCGCGGCCAGCACGCCGAAAATTCCCTGCAGCATCAACAGAATTCCCTGGCCCTCGGTGCCCAAGTGCATGACGTTCTGCTGCTGATAGAATTCAGCCGTCTGGATTCCTGGAGCGCAGTAGAAAAGTGCGCTGAAACCCGTCGCCGCCCACATCGTTTTCGCGTTCGCTACCTCGCGGAGTCGGATTTTCGCTTGCCCGATCAGCTTTTTCGAGTCAACTTTTTTCCTTTGTTCGTTGAGGAAGATAATCGTCGTGGGTACGATTAGAAACACGATTGCGCCGCCGGCCGCGGCAGTCCATCCGAAGGCAACGGCGCCCAGCAAGCCTCCTACTGGACCGGCAACGACGTAGCTGAACTGTTCGACAAAATTTCGGACAGCGGTCAACCGACCCGGCGCCCCGAAGGACTGCGCCGCCTCCACCATATAACCGCCCAGCACCGTGCTGGTCACGACCATGAACACGTTAATCGCCGTGCACACAAGCAGCAGGTCGCCGTATTTATGGGGCGTGAAAAGCAGCATCACGAAGGCCGCCACGGTCAGCATCGACCCGATTAATGCGTAGCTTTTTCTCCGTGTGCCAAATAGGGGATAAGCGTCCGTAACGATTCCGAAAAACGGTTTGAAGTACCACGCGAACTGCATCCAGAAAAAGAATGCGGCCGTCGACGAGCGGTCCTGATGCAGCTGATTTTTCAGCAGGTTTTTAAGCGGAATCAGCCCCAGCAACTGAAATTGGGGCAGGGTGGTACCGAGAAATCCAACCACGATAACGATCGCGGCAAAAAGGAGCGCCCTTCTGGAATTGATTCCGCCTGGCTGGGGAGTCGAGCTTACCGGAGGCTGGGTGATTTCTGTGGCCAATGAGTTTCTGTGACTGCTCGCGTCTCGTCTAGCAGGATGTCGCCAGAGTGAGCGTCTCAATGCGCTTGCGCGTGGCAGCATCATACCGGAACTGCTGGTCGTTAGCTATGTGCGGATATCTTTGGCAGTGCAACCATTCGATCGCGAAGGAGTTCAGACGAAACGGCAGCCTCGTCTGATTGGCGAAGCGCAACGCTCGCCACAAAGAATGTGCGCTGGACATCCTGTGTGCTCCTCGCGACGTCTCAATGTATTGGCTCCAATCCCATTGCAAACTGCTTCTATTTTGTTCACATAGCTTGTTAAATGCATGCGACAGCGCGATATTTAATGCGCAACTCTTAATCTGCCCCAAAGGTGCCTACCACGTGAAAAAGTTTCGAGCGGGTAACCGCAACAGCGCCTCCGCCGCGCCTACAATCACTTCAATCTTTTCGTTCGGCTCAACCGTCGCAATCGCGCTGGCGCTCACGCTCCTGATTGCTGCGGGCGGACAAGTGGTGCAGGCTGGCGCGCCGCCGGCATTGCCGGTCGCGTCCGCGCTGCCGTTGGTCTCTGCGGCGCCACTCGCGCAATTAGACCGCTTTCGCAATAGCCTCTATGACGACACGCTCGGCCAAGGCTATCGCTTCGATCGCGGCGGCTGGATTTACGTGCACCTGCAAGGTACGCCTCACGATATTGGAGTGCAGCACGGCTACCTTCTCGCGCCGCAAATCGCCGACGCCTACGGTGTGATCCGCCTGGAATTGACGCACGATACCGGCCGCGACTGGGGCTTCTTCCGCCGCGCGGCGCAAGAAATGCTCTGGCCTAAAATCGATGCCGAATATCAGCAGGAGCTGCAGGGAATTGTCGCTGGACTCAACGATCATGGCGTGAAGCTCGATCTTTGGGATGTGGTGGCGATGAACGCGTTCTGCGAGCTGCCGGATTATTACGTCCCGTGGCTCGATAAGCAAACCAACGCGGGCAATCAGCCGAACCTTGCGCCACAAGGGCATTGCAGCGCGTTCGTGGCCACCGGCAGTTGGACCAAAGACGGGCAGATCGTCATGGCCCACAGCAACTGGACCAGCTACATCGAAGGCACGCGCTGGCGCATTATTTTCGATATCGTCCCGCAAAATGGCTATCGCATTTTGATGGACGGTTTTCCCGGAGTGATCACCAGCGATGACGATTTCGGCGTCAACTCCGCCGGGCTGATGGTGACCGAAACAACGATCTCGAATTTTCACGGCTGGAATCCGAACGGCATTCCGGAATTCGAACGCTCGCGAAAAGCGCTGCAATACGCATCGTCGATCGACCAGTACGTGCAGATCATGGTTGATGGCGACAATGGCGGATACGCGAACGACTGGCTCCTGGGGGATCGTAAAACCGGAGAAATCGCGCGCTTCGAACTGGGGCTCAAGCATTGGAAAGTCTGGCGCACAAAAGACGGCTACTTTTCCGGTTCAAATTTCCCGAGCGACGCCGATGTGATTCGCGACGAGACCTCCTTCGATCCCAATAATCCCGCCAGCAGCCCCAATGCGCGCCGCATCCGCTGGCATACGCTGCTCAACGAGAACAAAGGCAAGATCGATACCGCTCTCGCCGAAGCGTTTCTGGGAGATCACTACGACACGTATGAGAAGAAAATCGACCCGGACAGCCGCACGCTATGCGGCCACGGCGATACCCAGCCCAGTACACTGCCTGGCTCTACGTCGCCCCCATTCAATCCTTACGGAGCGGTCTCGGGCAAGGTGATGAATAGCCAGATGGCCGCAACCATGAGCTTTATTGCTCGAATCGGGCACCCCGGCGGAATGAACTTCAGCGCCGCCAAATTCCTGGATGCGCACCCGGAGTTTTCCTGGGAAGCGCCCGTCCTGGAGGACATGGATGCCGGACCGTGGACCGTTTTTCGCATCGGCGACCACGCGTCGCAACAAAGCCTGGTCACAAAATGATGGGTCATGACGGCGAAACTCGCCGCCCGATGCGCGGGCAAGCTCATTCAGAGCCGGTGTCGCATACGTAGCATGACCCTACCCTAAACTGGAAATTGGGACCGGAAGATGTTAAAAGTCAAGCGATTCCCGGGATGGGTCCGTGCCAGAACCGTGCACCGCAAAAGGATGCAAGATGTCTGCTCCGTCAGGAATGTCGACGGAAAGCCTCTGCGTGCTTCATTTCACTTTGTTTATTGAACAAGAGTGCGCCGAAATCCGGCGCGCCATGGCTATGGGAACCGCAAGCCACGAGCAGCAGGTAGAATTCATCCACAAAATTTCCGGCCGTGGCGAAGCCATGGTCCACGTTGCGACCAGCGGATTCCCGATGTCCGATGAACTCAAAGCCCGTATCCTCAGCACTTTGCTCACCTTGATGAACTGCCGCGAAAATATCGACCGCGCCGCCATGCGCCACGCCGCTCTTCGCCGCTTCGCCGGCTAATTCCGCAATTTAAGATTTTGCGTTATTCTCATTCAGGGCGTGGGGCCCGCCAGTAGATCGCCAGTGGAGAAGTAGAAAGGAAATTCGATGACCACACGCATCGCGCCGTACCTGTGCGCCGCGCTTTTGCTTGCGGCGGTGGGCTGCAACAGCAGCCAGCCGTCTTCGTCGGCAGATACATCGATGCCAGCAAGCGCCGCGAATTCCGATGATGGCGCTGCAGCGCAGTCTTCTGCATCGTCGCAAATATCGCCAGCCGACGCGAATGGCATCCGCGCCGCTATCCAAAACCACCTGCAGGGAAACCAAGGCCTGAAAATGAATGCGATGGAAATGACGGTCGACTCCATCGCCATCAATGGCGATCAGGCCCAGGCGCACGCTTCGTTTCGCATGAAAAATAGCGGCAGCACCGGAATGACCATGCAATATTTTCTGCAGCGCAGCGGCAGCGGCTGGGTGGTCACCAACGGACAGCCCGCCGACGGCAATACCACATTGCCGCCCTCGACTTCAGCTCCATCCGCAACTTCCGGCCAAGCCTCGCAAGGCGCTCTTCCAGACGTGGACGCCTTCTTGAAAGACCACCCCGCCGCCAAATCGAATTAGTCGCGCCTGCCTATATTCCTGGGGTATTCCCCCGATCAGTCGCCGTTGAATCGATTCCTGTAGTTTTAATGATGCTGGACGACTGCGATAGGCGAGATAAATGGTGCCGAGGGGCAGAGTTGAACTGCCTACGCCGGCCTTTTCAGGGCCGCGCTCTACCGGTGAGCTACCTCGGCACGGTGAACTGATTTTACGGAAAAGCTGGCGTGGTGGGAAGAGCAAACCGCGCGCGCTTCAAATTCCGCCCCTGGTTGCGGCTTGCATTTGGGAACGAAATTAAATTTCGAACCGCCAGAGAGAATCTGCTGCGAATTAAATTTCAGCTTCCGCTCAATCGAGAGATCCCTCAGGCAAATCGAACTTGCGCTGCTCACCGATTGACAAATCCTTCGCCGGATCAAACTACAGCTTCTGCAAGAGCGGAAGACCCTTCTGTGCGGTGCTCCTCAGGATGAGCATGCTCTTCGCGTGCTCATCGAATCGAATCGTCGATTTCGCGCATCCAGTCTTTCTTCTTCAGCACTTCGCGCGGTTTCGAGCCATCGGGCGGGCCGACAATGCCATCTTTCTCCATGATGTCGATCAGGCGGGCGGCACGGCCATATCCGACGCGCAGACGCCGCTGCAAAGTGGAAGTTGATGCGCGGCCCATTTCGCAGACCACGCGGACGGCGTCCTGATAGAGCTCATCGTCCACTTCGTCCTCGCCATCGCCGCCTTCGCCGGTCGAACCGCCCATGGCATTTTCGTCGCGCGGCGGCTTGAGCAGTTCTTCGTTGTAGATGGCCTTGGCCTGGTCGCGCCAGAACCCGCAAACGTCGTCGACTTCCTTCTCGCCGACGTACGGCCCATGCAAGCGATGCAGACGCGACGAGCCGGCCGGCAGATAGAGCATGTCGCCCTTGCCAAGCAGCGATTCCGATCCGTTGCTATCGAGAATGGTTCGCGAATCGACTTTGCTAGCCACGCGGAACGAAATGCGCGCGGGGAAGTTGGCTTTGATGAGGCCGGTGATCACGTCCACCGACGGCCGCTGCGTCGCCAGAATCAGGTGGATGCCCACGGCGCGCGCCATCTGCGCCAGACGCGTGATCGATTCTTCGACGCCGTTGGTATCGACCATCATCAGGTCCGCCAATTCGTCGATGACGATGACAATATAGGGAAGCGGCTTGTGTTCCTCGCCCTCGGAATTTTCAAATAGCGATAGCGATTGGCCTTTTTCAAAGGTGTGGTTGTACTGCTCGATGTTGCGCACGCCGCGCTGCGCCAGCACTTTCAGGCGGCGTTCCATTTCGCGCGTGGCGTTGCGCAGGACGTTCGCGGCGACTTTCGCGTCGGTGACCACCGGCGTGTAAAGATGCGGAATGTCGGAGTACAGGCCCAGCTCCAGCCGTTTGGGATCGATCAGCACGAGCTTCATATCGTCCGGCGTGGCCTTATACAGCAAGCCCATCAGCAGGGAATTGATGAATACGCTTTTGCCGGTGCCCGTGGCGCCGGCAATCAGCAAGTGCGGCATTTGATTCAGGTCCGCGGAGCGAATGCGGCCGATCAAGTCCTTGCCCAGCGGAATCGACAGCTTGGAAGGCGAATGCGAGAATTCCGGCGATTCGATCACGTCGCGCAGAGCGATCGTCTCGCGCCGCACGTTGGGCACTTCAATGCCCACCGTCGATTTTCCGGGAATGCGCTCGATCAGCAGCGACTCAGCTTTGAGCGCCAGGCAAAGATCTTCGGCCAGGCTGGTGATGCGCGTGTACTTGATTCCCGCCTCTGGCTTGAACTCGAACGTGGTGACCACCGGCCCGGGATTGATTTGCGTGATGTGGCCGCCAACGTCAAATTCCGAGCATTTCTGTTCGATGGCGCGGGCGCATTCTTTCAGCTCGCTCTCGTCCATCTTTTCGCCTCGTTCCGCGGCGCGCAGCAGGCTGGTGGGAGGCAATTTGTAATTTGTCTTGCCACGCGAGATTTTCGGATCCGCGCCTTTCTTCGCCAGCGGAGGAGCATCGTCATCGTCTCGAAATTTGATAATTGCCGGAACCCGCGCGGAGGGCTCGGCCTTGGCCTTGCTTTTCTCTTCCTCTTCTTCTTCCGCTTCGGCTACTTCCTTAGTCGAAACTCTCTGCTGCGTGACCGGGGGACGCCCAGCTATCTTGATCTCCTCCACCTTCTTGCGCAGCGCCGTGGCTTCGCGCTCTTCACGCCACTCACTCACGCGCTCCATCCACTTGCCGACCAAGCCATCATCCGCCAGCGGCTTTTTCGCCCACTTGGCCGCTGCACTCAGCGAAAACGCAGTGGTCAGATAGAGAGCTGCGAGCAATGTGGTAGCGGAGATGATGTTCGCGCCAATCGGTTTGAATGCCGCTTCTAACCCACCCGCCAGAATCGTTCCAAGCAATCCACCGGGAGGCAGCGCCCCGCGCACTTCGGGCACGTGGATCAAACTTAGTTCCGCGGTCAGAAATACGAAAAGCAGTCCCGAACCTACGAGCTTGGAGATCGGGCTGGCGATCAGGTGGCTGCGGAACCATCGCATGGCCACCACGAACATTCCCACGGGAATCAGGAACGCGGCGTAGCCGGCAAACTGAAACAGCAGATCGGAGATGTGGGCGCCTACCGGCCCGATCCAGTTGCGGACAGTGCTTGATGCCAACGCGGGCGCGGAGACATCGAACGACGGATCGAGCGGCGAGTACGACAGGAGGCTCAAGGCCAGCAGGATCGCCAGGCTCAGACCGACGAAGCCGATCATCTCATTGAAGCGTTTGTTCTCAGTTGGCGTCAAAGCGCGCACGGATGTCTCCCGGTTGTGTTGCGATAGCCCCTCGCGAGTCGGCCCGGTAAGGGCGCTGACACGAAGTGCCGTCGGAACGGAGAAATTTGGGCAGGGGAAAGCCTCCACTGCTGCGAGGGTCGCGCGGGCGCTGTCGTGCGAGTCCCCCTCGGAGGAACGCCCCCACTATAGCAAACCGGCAGCTTGCGGACGCAAGAAGATTTCTCCCGCTTTGCTCCAAATCGCCAACCGCGAAGTGGGTGCGGAAGTGTGCACCGGGACGTTCCGGGTAGACGCATGTGCCGTTGTTTGTTTTCTGCGACTTAGGTGCGTTTCTACTCGGTTGACTGTGTCGGGCAACCACCCCAAATCGCGGAGCGTTTCGGGGACCCCGAGCAGGAATGCGCGGACGGCTCTCGAAATGAGCGCCGAAAACAGAAAAAGAAAATGCACCGGGAAGTTCCGCCCTTGCATGTGCTCCGTCGTTTGTTTTCTGTGATTTACATGTGTCGAAGGTCGATTGACCGTTCCGCCCTTTGCCACCCCATCGGGCGCGCGGGGAAGCCCCTAGCTTCAATGCGCGATTCGTGACTGGTGACCAGTGATTGGTGGAAGCAAGAGGGGACGAGTTCGCGCGGGTGAACCAGAGCGAAAGGCGGCGCGCCCTCGCGTGCGTTCTATCGGCGGGGTTGAGACGGCCACAGCATTCCATACTGCTGCGGCTGCGGACCAGGAACTGCGTTGACCGTTTTGCTTCGGCCGTAGCTTGGCAGCGTTTTGCGCCTGCGCACATTGCCACAGATCGACGGTAACGAGGATGGGGCGGTAAAAGCTACTGGTCTGAAGTACAGGTCAAACTGCGAAGGGCCGGAAGTGGCACACCACGTGATTCATCAGTGTTTACGCAAAACGGGCACCTCCCGACAAAACAAAAAACAGAACGGTTCGTACGGGCGGCAAAACGTCAAGATTTAAGCTCAGGATCGGCGGCATGGAGAGATCATCGTCGGGTAAAATATAAATGTGCCCTTCCAGCGGTTTCGCGCGGCGTTGGTAAACTCCAATCGAAAATGCTCGTATTTAGACGGCGGCGCGGGGAGCTTCAGCTGGACTTCCAAGTCGCGAGATGCCATCCGGGCGAACCGACGAACTGCTTCATCACCTGTCAGGGGCAGTTTTGGATTCGGATGTAGAGCAATGTTCGATCCTGAAGCGATAGAACCGAGCGAAAAGGCCAATTGTCCGCCGGAGTGCCCCACCATCGTTGAGAACTCCCTTAATTGATCGCCTTGCCCAAAGGGAGCGTACGGCTCCCGGGAAATAATGGTGGCGAACAGACGCACCGAAGAGCCCTGAAGAAAGCGATCAACGAAGCCCGCGCTGTGTTTGCTGGCGTCGTCCATGCCGTCGCTGATCAGGTAGATGGCGTCGGCTGACGTGGGATGATCGAAAAGCTGAACGGCACTTACAATGGCGTCGTGGATCGCGGAGGAGCCGCGGATGTCGTCCTGTGGTAAACGGGCCATAACTTCGAGTTCGCTTTTCACTGCTGCGTTGCCTTGTGAGAATCGGACGCTGGTAATAGCCGTGAGATTGAATGCCATTAGAGCAAATTGGGAATCCTGAGCGTTTTCGTCAAAGAACATTTCGGCCAAGGTGATCTCTTTGTTCCAAGAAGCTCGCATGCTGCCGCTTACATCGAGTAGGAGGACAATTCGATGAGGACGTTGATCGGGCGCGATGGAGTCGATCGTGACCTGCTTACCGTGGAGCGTGGCTTTCAAATCGGCGGGCGTTATGCCGGAGACCGGAAGCAATTGGTAGCTAAGGAAGGAGATCGCCAGAGTTCTGTTTTGACAGACATCTTCCTGCGCGCGAATGCGAGTCGCGGAAAACGTAGAGATTGCCAGAAACAATGCGAGGGAAGTGGTGAATCGATACATTGGCGCACAATTACTAACACAATAACTCATCGCCGGCAATACGGCGCTTATCGAGCGCAGGTCTTAAGGAGTTCCTCTATGAGACTCCTAAAATCTACCGAAACAATGCTAGCGGCTGATTGACTTGCGTCGTCCGTTGCTGATCCGAGATGCCGCGCAACGCGACGCAAAGGGCGCGCACTTAGTGGCGATCGATGAGCAGGGCGTTCCGCGGGACTAGAGCGTATCGGATGGCGGGACCAGGGAGGCCGGCGGGACTGTTGCAGTACCCGTTGAAAACGTGTGGCGACAGGTGGAGAGGCGCGAAAAGACGGGGCCAGGATCGCGAGCGATTGGCTGGCCCCGGTTGAACGATTCAGTGAGAGGACCCATGGCACAGACTACTTCTTTGCGAAGGTGACGAGAATTGTTCGCGTTTGCTGCGCTTCCTCTTCGGCAGCGGCGCGGGCTAGCCTCGGGTTATAGACAAATGTTTCACCCAGCTCGGCGATGCTGAGCGCGTAGACGACTCGCTTGCCACCGCGATTGCTGATCACCAACTCGCTCACGCCGCTGGTATTGTCGTTGACGTCGTTTATCGCTTCGAAGGCGACAAGGTGGCCAGTTTTCGCGTTGCGAACGCGAATCAGCGATTCGCCCTGCTCGGCGACGGAGAGCTCGTAGTCGCCCGCAGGCAGAACGGCTTTGCCCCAGTGCGCGGAGTAAGGCAGTGTGAAAGTTCCCTGAAACAGCGACGGCGATTGCGCGCGCGCGGATCCGGCGACGAGGCCGGCGGCCAAGATCACCGCAACAAGCAGAATGCCGTTGGCGGAACGTCGTTCGATGGTCGATTTCATGTTCATTTCCTCCCTTTTCTTCATTGAGTTTCACGGGGCCGATGCGTGTCGGAAGTTTCGGAGCCCGCATCGTGCCTACACTGGATAAAGCGAAGGCCGGAGGGAAACTGGCTCACAAAAAGTTGAAGATTTTCAGGGCGGGTGTAGATGATTTGGTGGCTTGGAAGAAAGCGCGGGAGCGATTGGGGCAGCGGCCAGAGAGGGTGTTCGCGGACTCGGATGGCGCCGCGGTTTAGGTCGGGCCGGCGCGCCTAAGACTTGAAGCCAGTCACGGTGCAATGCTTGGTGAATGGCGGGCTTTAACTCAACTGGGAGGTGCCGAGCGTCGCAGCAGAAACCACCGGGGGCGCAAACCGCGCGGAAGATCGCGGCTCGGCACTTAAACTTCACCCGGCTGTAGCGCAGGCGAGCCTTGGTAAATTGACATTGGGGGTTGATTTCGCTACCGTCTGCTTCACGAGTAGTACATCGAGGAACGTCGGGAGAATCTTGTGGGCGCGGCTTCGTCCACGCGGATCACTCGCCTGCTTGCCGATTGGGGCAAGGGGGACGACGCGGCCCGGGATGAATTAATCCCGGTGCTTTACGGTGAATTGAGGAAGCTGGCGCGACGTCACCTGTGGCACGAACGCCCCGACCATACTCTTCAGAGCGCGGCGCTGGTGAACGAGGCGTACCTGCGTTTGGTTCGCCAGGACGTGCCGCAATGGCAGAACCGGGCGCACTTTTTCGCCGTGGCCGCTCAGTTGATGCGGCATATCCTGGTGGATCATGCCCGCGGCCGGTGGGCGGTCAAGCGCGGCGCTGGCGCGCCGAAGATAAGCATCGATCCGGGAATGGCGCTGCCGCTTAAGCCGGAAGTGGACCTGCTGGCGCTCGACGCGGCGCTGAACAAACTCGAAACTTTGGACGCGCAGCAAAGCCGCTTAGTCGAGCTGCGTTTTTTTGCCGGACTTTCGATTGAAGAAACAGCCGCGGCGATGGGCGTTTCGCCCGCGACGGTGAAACGCGAGTGGAGCACCGCTCGCGCCTGGCTGCTGCATGAATTGAAGGCACACCGCGAATGACTCCCGAGCAATGGCAGAAAGTTAAGAAGGTGGTCGCCGAAGCGCTGGAGCGCGAGCCAGGAGAGCGCGGAGCGTATTTGGACGCAGTATGCACAGATCCAGAGCTGCGCAGCCAGGTCGACTCGCTGATCACCGCGCATGAAAACGGCGATACCGATTTCATGGAGCGACCCGCGATCGATCCCGGAGCGCAGCCGATTGGAAACAGGTTCGGTCCCTACACGATTCTGGAGCGCATTGGCGCGGGCGGCATGGGCGTGGTGTACAAGGCGCGTGATTCGAAACTGGGGCGTCTGGTGGCGCTGAAGCTGCTGGCCGAAGGTGCCCTGGCGGGATCGACTGCTCGCGCGCGGTTGCTGCGCGAGGCGCAGAATGCCTCGGCGCTGAATCATCCGAACATCGCCACGATTTACGAAGTGGGCGAGCACGATGGGCAGGTGTACATCGCCATGGAGCTGGTGGAAGGGCGCGCGCTGGGCAACGTGATTCCCCCGGATGGGCTGACCAACGAAGCGGTGCTGCGCTACGGACTGCAGATTGCGGCGGCTTTGTCGCACGCGCACGAGCGCGGGATCGTGCACCGCGATTTGAAGCCTTCGAATATCGTAGTCACTTCCGACGGTCACGTGAAGGTGCTGGATTTTGGGCTGGCCAAGCGACTCTCGGCATCGGAAATCGAGGAGGCGACGCGCTCGCAGAACACTCTGACGGAGCCTGGTGAGATCGTAGGAACGCTGCAGTACATGGCGCCAGAAACGTTGCGCGGCGAGCAGACCGACGCGCGCACGGACATCTGGGCGCTGGGGACCGTGCTTTACGAAATGGAGGCGGGATCACCGCCATTCCGGGGACGGACGCCGTACGAGCTGAGCTCGGCGATTTTGCGCGAGGGGCCGGCGTCGTTTCCGAAACGCGTGCTGGTGGCCTTGCAATCCGTCACGCAGCGGTGCCTCGCCAAGGAGCGGGAACAGCGATACCAGCGTGCCTCGGAAGTGCGCGCGGCGCTCGAGACGATCGGCCTGCAAGCGGCGCCGAATGCGAGTTCGGACACGCGTCGTTATCGGCGCTGGATTTCGGTTGGCGTGGGAGCGGTTTTTGTTGTCGCTCTGGGCTTGGGCGTATTCGAGTGGATGCGTCCGAAGGAAGCGGTCCTTCCGCCCGCATCGCAGGAAAATTGGACGCAGCTCACCGACTTTGCCGACTCAGCGATCGAGCCCGCGCTTTCTCCGGACGGCCGCATTCTGACTTTCATTCGCGGCGACGACACGTTCATCGGCAGCGGACAAATTTACGCAAAGGTGTTGCCAGACGGCGAGCCGGTGCAGCTCACGCACGACGACATGGAAAAGATGAGCCCGCAGTTTTCGCCGGATGGTTCCACGATCGCGTACACGGTGGGCGATTGGAATACGTGGTCCGTTCCGGTGCTGGGAGGCGACGCTCATCTGATGTTGCCGAACGCCGAAGGGCTTACGTGGATCGACGCCAACCACCTGCTTTTCTCCGAAATTAAGTCGGGGATACACATGGCCGTGGTGACAGCGACCACGACGCGCGCGGATAGTCGCGACGTCTACGTGCCGCCGCGCGATCGCGGGATGGCGCACCGGTCTGCATTGTCTCTGGATGGAAAATGGGTGCTGGTGGCGGAAATGGATAATGGAGGCTGGCTCCCGTGCAGGCTGGTGCCGTTTGATGGGAGCTCTCCGGGAAGGCGGGTTGGCCCGCAAGATGCGGCGTGCACGTACGTCGGTTGGTCTCCCGATCAGAAGTGGATGTTCTTCAGCTCGGACAAGGGGGGGCGGTTTCACATATGGAGGCAGCGATATCCGGATGGCGATCCGCAACAGCTCACATCTGGAGCCACCGAGGAGGAGGGAATCGCCGTCGCGCCGGATGGCGCGTCGCTAATTACCTCGGTCGGTTTGCGCGAGAGCACCGTTTGGGTGCGCGACGGCCAGGGTGAGCGGCAAGTATCGTCCGAAGGATTCGCGCAGTTCCCGAGTTTTTCGCCCGACGGCAAGAGGCTCTATTACCTGATGCAGCCGCATGGCGTATCTGGGGCGTTCGTCAGCGGCGAACTGTGGGTCGTCGACCTGGCGACCAACCGGAACCAGCACTTGCTGCCGGACACGTTGGTGACGGGATACGACATTTCGGCCGACGGTTCCGAAGTTGTGTACTCGGTGCGGGATGGCAGCGGCAGGTCGCGCCTCTGGCTCGCGTCGCTCGATTTCAAGTTTCCTCCTCGCGAGTTTGCTTCGCCGGAGAACGAAGACGAGCCTCACTGGGACCGCGCCAATCAAATCTATTTTCGAGCGGCGGAAGGAAAGGCGAATTTCCTCTATCGCATGAATGCAGACGGCAGCGGGCGCACGAAAGTCATATCGGATCCGATTCTGGAGTTCTACTCGGTTTCCCCGGATGCGCGCTGGGCGGGAGCGGCCACAGGCGTTCCGAGCCCGCACATGATGGAGATCCCACTTGAGGGCGGGAGCCCGGTCGCCGTCTGCTCGACGTATTGCGTGCCGAGGTGGTCCCGGGACGGTAAGACATTATCGGTGGCTGCTTACGGCATGGAAGGGGTGAAGACGTACGTGCTTCCGGTACTGAAAACCACCGGTTTGCCGGCCTTGCCGCGCGGCGAAATTTCGGGGACGGAGGCGGCGACCGGCATCGAGGGAGCGAAAGTAATGCAGGGCGACATCGTCATCGGCCCCACCGACGGGCTTTCGGCGACCGTACGCGAGGAAGTCCACCGCAACCTCTATCGTATTCCGCTGCAATGAGCCCGCGAGCCATCGGAGATCACGCCACCAACGAAACCAGGGATTCCCTCAACTCGATCTTAGTGGCGACCACTCGAAGGAGCGTTCTTCGGAGCTAGCGCATCGCGGATCGCGGGGATCAACGTGGCGCAGCGGGTCTTTTGGACCACGCCCTGAAAACCGGCGGCGGCGGCTACCTTTTCGAGATAGGGAGAATCGATCATGGTGAACATGAGGATGCGGACATCGGGCAGATGCGCGCGGATCTCGCGGCCCGCGCTGATTCCATCGCGCAGGGGCATGCGCATGTCGAGAATCACGAGATCGGGCTTCGCTTCAACGGCTTTGTCGACAGCGGACTGACCGTCGGCTGCCTCGCAGCAGACAGTCCAATCTTCGTGGGAATCGTGAATGAGCCTGGATACGGCAGTGCGGATACCCTGAAAGTCATCGGCGACCAAGATGCGTACCGACACAGCCCGAGGCCTCCCGACCGGCATGGCAGACCTGAGGGCATCTTGCTGGGGGACACCCTGCAGGAAGATCCTGCGAAAACAACTTCTACCGCGTACACCTCATGCTGTACCCGTCTCGTAATAGTAGCTATCGGGTCATGTCCTTGTTCCTTTCGGGAAGAATACCGGGAATTGCGGTGCTCCTGTGTACGACCCGCTCTGCGGAGATTTCTCGAATCCAGGGCAAAGCGTGCCAGCCGGAAAGCCGTAATCGATTGTAAACAAGACGCAGGCGTCAGAATTTAGTTCGCGGCCGATGGCGCGGTGTTGATGGCCGTGGCGGGCATAGGCAGGAATTCGAATGTGAAGACGGCCTCGCGGGCTCGGGGACTCTGGCCGGGCTGGGGAGTGCCCATCCTGCGGACGGCAGGAATGCGGCTGGCGTGGCGAATAGCTATTTGATCCATGGAAGGATCGGTGGTGGCAAGAATCTCCACTTCGCTAAGCTGCCCCTTGGGGGAGAGCATGCCGTGGAGCGTGACGACGCACGGCCCAGAGCCTTCGGGCAGCTTCGAGTTGTAATCGAAGCCGCGAACCACCATCGGAACAGCAATCAACTGGCCGACGCCAATAGCGTTCAGACCGTCGGTGCCGAAGAGATCGCTGGTGCCGGTCGGAGCGTCGGTGACGCTATCGGTGCGCGCCTGAATGATCGTTTGACCGTTTTCGAGAATGGTGAAGGCGTCGGGAATGATTTGCTGGTGGAAGTGGACGGGGTTGGCGTAGTCGTAGCGAATGTAGAGGCCCGGATAGGGCGAATAGGATGCGAGCAGGCCGGATTGAGGATCGACGCAGTATTCGGAATCGGCGAAGCTGCGGCCGTCTGGAAATTGCCTCTGTGAATCACCGGCGACGTGACGCGCCACCAGCACGCGGCGGAGCTCGGCGCCGTTGAGATTGCCGGTGGCGACTCGTAACGCAGCGTAAACGCCGATGGGCTGAAAAAACTGTTCCCACATGGCCAGGCGAACCTGCGCCAAGCGAAGCGGCATCGCGCCGCCCTCCTGATTGCTCCAGAGCAGGCGATTGACGGTGAGGAATGTGCCAGAGAAGTTGGGGCCCTGGGCGGTCCAGCGGTAGATATTGCGATTGGGAGACATGTCTTCAAGAATCCAGCGGCCGTCGGAAGAGGACGAGCCGTAGGAGGTGAATGATGTCTTCCAGTCGTAGGGGTGCAAGCGAATGTTGGATAGTGCGAGGGCGTTGCGCAGGAGCTCCAGTGTTTGCGCGCGATCTTCGGGAGTGTTGATCAGATGCGCGCCTCCGGTGACCGGCTCGGACTGGTCGTAGGGGATGGGAATGTTCGTCAGCGGAGTTACGCGAATGATTGGAAGCCTCGGCTGGGCGGTGGCGACGCCGGGTTGCGGCGAGGATGGCGCGATTTGTGCCGCGGCGGTTGCCGGCAGCATCGCTGCTGCGAGCGCGAGAGCGGCAATCGTCAAAGGGCGCGCCGGACGCATGAACTTACGCGGGAGACTATCGCAACCTATTGGTAAACACAAGAGGCGTGCGAGGCTTTAGAAGCCGATATGGTGGAGGTAGCCGACGACTACGGCGGCAGCGAGGCAATAGATGCCGAAGAGGTGCCAGCGGCCGGTTTCGAGCCAGCGGCTGAGCCATTTCAGGGCGAGCAGTCCGGCGAAGAACGCGAAGACCATGCCGAGGATGCTGGGAGTGGCCGAGGGAACCATAGCTGCGAGATTGTGGTGCTGCGATTGGTAAAGGCGCCAGACTTCGCGGGCGTCGGCGGGAGGAGTGAGGATGACGGCGAGCGCGAAGCTGAAATCCTCGGCGGTTCGCCGCGCGACGCGCAGCAATAAGCCGATCGAAATGGTCCCGCCCGAGCGAGAAAAACCGCGGAAGGGAACCACGAGGCCTTGAATCGCGCCGATCGAGGAGTATTGCAGGGGCGTCATTGCCGATGCGGAAGCGGTTTGCGCTGCGCCACGATTTTCGAGCACGCCGGCGGTCACGGCGGCGCGTGCTCCGGAAGCGCCGGGCAGCGGCGGAGCGCCTGGCCCGGCGGTGCCGCTTGCTCCGCTGTGCGCGCCCGATGTTCCGTGTGATTTGGCGCGGCGATTTTCCACCAGCCCGGCGATAAGAATGAGAACGCCGCCGGCTGCCAGCGCGATGGCAATCAGGTCCAGGCGGTTGAAGAGCTGCTCGACCCAGGCGTGCGGCTGGTGGCGCATCATCACCTTTTCAATGAATTCGATGATGCCGCCGCCGACGATGCCGGTGAGCAGCGTGGCGACGATCAGCGCCACGGCGAAATTTTTAAATTCCGGCATCGAGTTGAGAAAGGTGCGGCGCCAGCGATTCCAGAAGTAGACGATCACGGCGAGCATGGTGCCGGTGTGGAGCATGACGAGGAGGAGCGTCATTTCCGGAGCGGAGGGATTCATCCCCATCAGCTTCTCCGCGACGATCACGTGCGCGGAGCTGGAAACGGGCAGGAGTTCGGCTAAGCCTTGCACGATGGCAAGAATAATTACGTGAAGTAGAGACATTCGTCGTGTAGTCCTGGCTTCAGATTGGCCACGCTAGCGAGCAGACGGCTCATTTTCCATTGGCGGCTGATTGGACGGCGGCGAGGCGCTTAGCCATGCTGTAGGCGTCGCGTCCGCCGGGATAGTAGTTCTTCCGGACACCACTTTTACGATAGCCGTGCTTTTGCCAGAAGGCAATCGCGGCGGAGTTGTCGGTTGCTGTTTCGAGCCCTATTTCGCGAACACCGCGGGAGACCATGCGGCGCTCCGCCTCGGTGAGCAAGAGGGAACCGACGCCATCGCGACGATAGGCCGCCAGCACGTCCATGGTGATGATGTAGCCCCATGGGCCGCGATGCGCGGTGATGCAGAAGCCGACGAGCGCGGGAGCGGCGTTTGCGGAATCGGCTGCGCCCGCGGACTTTTGATGCGCCGCTTCGGCGGAGAATTTGTGAGTCGTTTTCGCGGAGTTTTGGGGAGTCGCTTCCGCGGAGTTTAGTTGCTTCGCTTCCGCGACGACGCAATCGGCGCCCGGAAAGCGGAGATACTGGCGCAGCTCGGTGCGCGAGTAGGCGATGCGCGGTTCATAACATGCTTGGTCGATTTGGTAAATTATGTCGAAATCGGCTGGAGCGTAGGGGCGCAACTCCACATCCACGGAACGATCGTGCGAGCGGTCGCGCGAGCGGTTTTCGGTTGTCGGCAAAGCTCGGGCCCCTGCGGATTTAGGATTCGTCGGCGCTCGGTCCGTAGATCGAAGGAACCTTCGCTCCCATGGGGCGCAAATAGGTGGCCAGCTGGCCGCGATGGTGGACCTGATCCAACAGAAAGCTCCAAGCCATATCGTAACCGATTTCCTTCATGAGTTCGTTGCCATCGAAGAGGAAGGGAATCGCGGCCTCCCAACGGGCTGGCGGGATCTTGTGAAGGCGTTTGGTCAGCGCGTCGTGCTGGCGGTCATACTGCGCCATGATATCCGCCATTTGGTCTGGAGCCGCGGCTTCGACCCATTCGAGGACGCCTTTCTCCAAACCAGCCACCAGGCTTGCTTCTTCGTGAACCATGAGCCACGCAATTTCGCGGGCGGTGCGCGCTTTGGGATCGGCGCGGTATTCGCAGCGGTCCTGGGGAATGCGGCTGATTACTTTGCGGGTCGCGGGGGCTTCTTTTTCCCAGTATTTGAGAAAGAATTCTTTCTGGTCCATGATGCGCTCCTTCGCGGCGGTTGGCCGGGTGGGGTGATGGGGCGGCGTCGAGTATAGGCGAACAGAAGGCGAAAGGCAAGAGGGTGCGTGCGGCGACGCTCGGGTAGCACGAAGTGGCACAGTGCCAAAAAAAAGAGAACAGCAGATCCCTCACCGGTGCTGGAACGCTGTCGGTACGTCGCGAGTTTCGGTTTGCGAGGAGCGGAGCCGGCGCGCGGCTCGGGATGACAGCACCTCATTATTTACAGCACCTCTATTATTTACGGCACCTCGATTGACTGTTTGTTGTGGTGTGGCGGGCGGAGAGGGAAAGAGAGAACGTTTGTCGCGTTGCGCCTCAGGATGACAAACGGCGGGAGCGCGGCTAAATCTCGAGGATGACTGGCAGAATCAGCGGGCGCTTGGAGGTTTGTTTGTTGAGGTAGCGCTTCAGGTCGACGCGAATCTTTTCTTTTATGACGCTCCAGTCCATTTTTTCCTCGTCGGTGGACTGCTCGACGGTGCGCAGCACGACCTGGCGCGCCTCGCCCAGAATTTGCTGTCCGTCGTCACTAGGTAGGAAGCCGCGAGTGACGATTTCAGGCGAAATTTCGATGCGACCGGTGTGCTTGTCGATGGCGATGATGGGGACTACGACACCGTCTTCGGAAAGATGCTTGCGGTCGCGAATGACGACGTCTTCGACTTCTTCCAGCGAGCCGGAATCGACCATGACGCGGCCAGCGGGAACGGGCTCGCGCAGAATGGCGCGTCCGTCCGAGGTGAATTCGACTGGATGTCCGCTTTCGAGCAGGATTACCTGACCGGAGACGGCACCCATTTGTTCGGCGAGCGCGGCTTGCTGAAAGAGCTGGCGATATTCGCCATGAATCGGAAAGAAATATTTCGGGCGCACCAGCTGCAAGAGAATCTTCATTTCTTCCTGGCTGGCGTGGCCGGATACGTGAATGGGGGCGGAGCGTCCGCCTTCGTAGTAAACCAGCACGCGGCGGCGGAACAGGTGATCGATCATGCGGAAGATCGCTTTTTCGTTGCCGGGAATGATGCGCGCGGAAAGAATGACGGTGTCGTTTTCGGCGATGCTCATCAGCCGGTGATTGTCGACGGCAATGCGCGACATGGCGGAGAGCGGCTCGGCTTGCGAGCCGCTGACCATGACCACCAGTTTTCGCGGATCGAAGGTGCGAATATCCTGCGGGCGGACCATACTCCCGTCCGGCACGTGCAACTTGTCCAGATTGTGCGCGATTTCGACGTTGTCAACCATACTGCGGCCGACGATGCCGACTTTACGTCCGAGCGAGACGGCGATGTCCATTACCTGCTGAATGCGGTGAATGGAACTGGAAAAGCAGGAGACAACGATTTTTTGCGGCGCGGCGCGGAAAAGTTCTTCCAAGCGAACCACGACGGCGCGTTCGGAGGGCGTGAAGCCGGGGCGCTCGACGTTGGTGCTGTCGCTGAAAAGCGCGAGGACGCCTTCCTGTCCATAGCGGGCAAAGGCGTGCAGATCGAAGGGCTTGCTGTCCACGGGCGTAGGATCGATTTTGTAGTCGCCGGTGTGAATCACCACGCCAACGGGAGTGCGGATCGCGAGCGCCACGCAATCGATGGTGCTGTGCGTTACGTGCAGATACTCGATGCGAAACGGGCCGAGCGTGGTGGTGTCGCCGGCTTCGACTTCGTAAAGCTTCGCGGTATCGAGCAGCGCATGCTCCTCGAGTTTTTTGCGCACCAGCGCCAGCGTAAATTCTGTGCCGTAAATCGGGACTTCGAGATCGCCCAAGATATAGGGAATCGCGCCGATGTGGTCCTCATGCCCGTGGGTGAGGATGATGGCGCGCACCATGTGCTTGTTCTGCTTGAGATAGGTGATATCGGGAATAACGATATCGACGCCGAGCAGCTCCTGCTCGGGAAACATGAGGCCTGCGTCGATGACGATGATGTCGTCGCCGTAACGCAGGGCGAGCATGTTCATGCCAAACTCGCCGAGACCGCCCAGCGGAATGGCCCAAAGGGAAGTTTTGCTCAAGGTTGTCTGCCGATCTTGCCTAGAATGTGCAACGGATGGTTCGTGGCTTTCACAAAAATGGAAGGGCGCGCGGAGCGCAAACCCGTAAGAGCAATCGTATCACAGATGCGCTCGTAGCGCGCACGGCACGGTAACAAGATGGATCAAATCAAAGCGAGATTCTTCGCATCGGGACACCGGGCTCAGAATCACACGTTAGGAGGAGCGGCGGCGTGCGCACAAAAAGCGCTGAGCGAGTATGAACCGTCTCAACCTTGCTGCAGGCCGGGCGCAGCAGGCGCTGCGACTGCTCCGGCACTCTCGGCGCGAGGCATCAGGGCGACTCGGAAGTCGGATATGTCCTCATCTAGAATTGCGGAGTAGATCACGACAATGCCCACCACAGCGTCAAGGAGGAATTGCACTGCGGCATTTACCGCCACGACGAAACCGGGGCTGGGTATCAAGGCCACGAGAAAGCTCATGATCCAGCCAAGAGGAAACATTACGGCCACTGTGATGATCAGCCGATAGACGATGGAGCGCCAGCAAAACGTCCACCACACTCTCGCCGTTCTCGCGAAGGTAGGAGGTAGATCCTGGGCGCCTTCGCCGCCGTGGTTTGAGAGCAGAGCGATACGGAAGCCTCCGAACCGCTTCCGCAGTACGAGGGCCAAGGAGAAAAAGGCAAAAATATAATTAACGGCATAACTATCGAAGCGGAGGATGAAGGAAACAATCGCAGTAGAGTTTTCAGGCAGCTTCCCAGTCAGCCAGAGCTGTCGTAGGAGAAAGTTAAAGACGACAATGAAGATTATGCTTGGAAGCACGCTTCGCCAGTAAAACGCCCACCAGATGCGGAGTCCGTAGTTCAGATTTGTCTGAATGTAGCTTCCCGCCAATAGGTCCGGTTGGGCCGGACGGGGGGAGTCGAAGATCGACAGGGGACCGCTCATTGGCGCGGGATTATGGCCAAGATTATCACTGAAGTCAATTACCTTCGTTTGCTCGCATCGCCGAATACGTCGGAGGGGATAGCAACAGTTCGAAGACTTCTAGCCGCCGCATATCGCAAAATGACGCGGGAGTCGGATAGAATTGGCGGCGATGAAGAAAATTGCCATTTTGGGATGCACGGGATCGATCGGCAGGCAGTGTCTGCAAGTGGTGGACGGGCTACCCGGGCGGTTCGAAGTGGTGTCGATGGCCGCTGGGTCGAATATCGCCCTGGCTGCCGAGCAGGTGAAGCGCCACCGGCCAAAAGTAGTGTCGGTGGGCACGGAAAATGCAGCCATGGAGCTGCGCGCTTCGCTGCATGGCGGAATCGCGGGCGATGGGACGTCCGCAAATGGCCGAGGGCTGCCGGAAATTTTATTTGGCGCCGAAGGCATCGAGCGGGTGGCCACGCATCCGGATGCGGAAATGGTGGTGTCGGCGGCAGTTGGCGTTGTGGGTCTGCCCGCGACATATAAAGCGATTCAGCAGCGAAAGCACATCGCGCTGGCGAACAAGGAAGTTCTGGTAGCAGCGGGGGAATTGGTGATGGCGGCGGTCGCGCGCCACGGGGTTGCGTTGCTGCCGGTGGATAGCGAGCACAACGCCATTCATCAATGTATGCGCGGGGGCGAACGCGGCGAAATAAAGCGCTTGGTACTGACGGCATCCGGCGGGCCATTTCGCAAGACGCCGGTCTCGGAGCTCGACAGCGTCACGCCCGAACAGGCGCTGGCGCACCCGAACTGGAAGATGGGTCAGCGCATTACCATCGACTCGGCCACGCTGATGAATAAAGGCTTCGAGGTGATCGAGGCGCGGTGGCTGTTCGGTATGCCCCTGGAAAAGATTCAAGTGGTGATCCATCCGCAATCGACGGTGCACTCGATGGTGGAATATGTGGACGGGTCGATTCTTGCGCAATTGGGACCCACGGACATGCGCATGCCGATCCAATATGCGCTAACTTATCCGGAGCGCGTAGCATCCAATGAACATGCCCTGGACTGGTCCTCGCTGAGCAGACTTGACTTCGAAGCAGTGCCCTCGGGGAAGTTCCCGTGCCTGGAACTGGCGCGGGAAGCGCTGCGGCAGGGCGGGCTTTTGCCGTGCGCGTTGAACGCGGCCGACGAGGTGGCCATTGCGGCGTTTTTGGAGCGGAAGCTGCCGTTCCTGGGAATCGCAAGGGTGATCGAAGGCGTTCTTGGGCGCATGCCGCGAGCGCCGCTGGGCAGTATCGATGAGCTTGTGGCGGCGGATGCCGAAGCGCGACGGCTGGCGCACGATGAAATCAACCGGCGGCACTCAGCGGCGAAACAAGCCAGCTGAGCGGCGCGTAGTTGCAAGGTGGGACAGGAACTTACAGCATACTTGGGACCCGCATCGGGATCGAGGCGTTTCCATTTGACCCACCGCTTGCGTGGTTGCTGTTGAATGCGCGGCGTTTTCCTCTAAAATAGTTTCAAGAGCATGGGAGGCAGGAAAACAACTCCATGGCCGTAAATTTCCTTCGCGATCTTGTTGTCGGGGCTATCGTCCTCGGCGTTCTCGTACTGATCCACGAGTGGGGACACTTCGTGATGGCCAAGCTCTGCGGCGTTCGCGTGGATGTATTCTCGATCGGCTTTGGGACGCGGCTTTGGGGACGCAAGCGCGGCGATACGGATTACCGGATCTGCGCTTTGCCGCTGGGTGGCTATGTGAAATTTGCCGGCGATAACCCGGTAGAGGAGCGCACCGGTGAACCTCACGAGTTCCTGTCACGGTCGCGATGGCAGCGATTCCTGATCGCCATTGCTGGGCCGGCCATGAACGTGATCCTTACGCTAGCCATCTTCTGGGGGATTTACGCGCTGGTGGGCGTGCCGATGGCCGCGTATTTGCGGCAACCCGCGACGGTCGCAGCGGTTCCGCAAGATCGCCAGGGAGCTCTACAGATTCAGCCAGGAGACCAGATCGTTGCGGTGGGCGGAGTGAAGACTCCGACGTGGGGCAAGGTTTCGGATATCCTTAACAAGTCCAAACCCGGAAGCACGATTGCAGTGACGGTTCTGCGCGGCGGCGCGCAAGAGAGTTTCAGTATCACACTTCCGCAAACGCAAACGTCGCTGGAAGACGTGCTCGGTTATCCGTTTATTTCGCCGGTTACAGGGGGCACGCTTCCCGGTTCGCCGGCCGATAAGGCTGGCCTGAAGGCGGGGGATAAGTTCGTATCAATTGATGGGCAGCCCGTCGTGACATGGCAGCAGTTGACCGATGTGGTTACAAAAACAGGTGCGCATCCGATTCACTTCGTTGTGGAGCGCGCCGGCAAAGATGTCCCGCTGACGATCACACCTGCATACTCAATGAACACCGACGGGCAGATGGATTGGCTGATCGGCGCGGAGCTGCCAGACATCCCCGTCTACTATCAGAAAGAAGGCATCGTCGCCTCGGCCAAAGATTCCGTGGGATACACCTGGGCGCTGATGCGCACCATGGGAGACGTGCTCGACGGGCTGGTTCGCGGCAGAGTTTCGGTGCGCGAGCTGGCGGGGCCAGTAGGCATCGTGCAGATGTCCGGACAAGCGGCGCAGGGCGGCACCATCACGCTGCTTACGTGGACGGCTTACATCAGCCTGAACCTTGGATTGTTGAACTTGCTGCCGATTCCAATTCTCGATGGCGGGCATGTGCTGATGCTGGCGGTCGAAGGCAGCTTGCGGCGAGATTTGAGCATTGCGGTGAAAGAGCGTTTCGTCCAAGTGGGATTGGTTTTCCTGTTGTGTCTGGTAGCGCTGGCTTTCTACAGCGACATTCACCGGCTGATCGGCTACTGAGCTTTCCGCGGAATTCTCCGCTTGAGCGTGGCTCGATCAGGCCCCCGCACCCTTCTGGTATAATGCGGTGATCGATCTATGTCGTCACCAGCACATCGAGTTTCGGTCGGTGAGCGCATCAATGAGGGTGAGCCCACCGGCAAGCTACAGCGTGAACTAAGAGCGCGGCACGTGCGCCTGACGCGGCAGCGGCGCGTGGTGGTGCAAGTGATGGAGTCCGCGTCGCGGCACATGGACGCAGAAGAAATTCTCGGGCTGGCCCAGCGAATCGATCCGAACATCACACGCGTGACGGTCTATCGCACGCTCGACATGCTGAAGAACTACGGCCTGGTCGACGAACTCGATTTACTTCACCTGCGCGGGCACAGACATTACTACGAGAGTCACGGGCCGCGGGATCACATCCACGTGGCGTGCATTCGCTGCGGGAAAGTCCGCGAATTCGAGAGCGATCTGTACGAACAGCTCAAGCAGCAGATTTCGCGGGATTGTGAAATCGAAATCTCTATCACGCGAACCGAAGTCGGCGGCCTCTGCGCCGATTGCCGCGCCAAAGAGCCGCCCCCCTCCGAAACCGCTCAAGCGACATAAAGTCCCGCTTCTTTCTGGCTATGGAAAACGACTCAACTGCAGCGCCGGACAGCACAGCCGCGCGCGTCGCCTTGTGGCGTGCGATGCACGTTCAGGTGATCCGCCTCCGCACGTCCTCGAGGACGAAGTTGGGTTGCGGCTCATAGCCCCAGACCAAGACTGGAGGCAAAGGCCGGACATGGACCCGCAAGCGACGAAGGGATTCCGCGCTTCCATCGCGGCCCGTTCTCGATTCGTCGAGGACTTGGTTGCGGATCAGATTGGCCGGGGCGTGCGGCAATACGTGATTCTGGGCGCGGGATTGGACACGTTTGCGCAGCGCCGCCCTGAAATTGCTTCCCGTTTGCGGATTTGGGAGGTTGACCGGCTCGGGCCGCAGGCGTGGAAGCGGCGGCGATTGATCGAGCTTGGCTTCGGAGTACCGAAATGGCTGCGATTTGTGCCGGTTGAGTTTGAGGCGGGCGAGTCTTGGCGAGAGAAGATCGCGCTCGGCGGCTTTGACGCAAATCAGCCGGCCGTGGTCGCGTCCACCGGCGTTTCAATGTACCTGACGCGAGAGGCGAATTTAGCCACGCTGCGAGAGATCGCCGCGCTCGCGCCAGGCTCCGTGCTGGCGATGACGTTCATCTTGCCGGTCGAGCTTGCCGCGCCAAAAGAGCGCGCCGGAATTGAAGCTTCCGCAAAAGGGGCGCGGGCCAGCGGGACCCCTTTCATTAGCTTTTTTACTCCCGAGGATATCCAGGAACTTGCTCGCGAGGCTGGTCTCAGCCGGGTCCAGCACATCTCGGCAGATGATCTCGCGCAGCGGTATTTCGCAGGCCGCACCGACGGACTTCGGCCGCCCTCAAACGACGAGGAATTCCTGGTAGCGATGATTTAGTACCAAGGTCTCCCGAACGCGAGGAAATATTTTTTAACGTGGTCGATGTCAGCGAGGACTTGCTGGCGGAGGGTCTCGGGGCCGGAAAATTTCATTTCGTCGCGAAGGCGCGAGAGAAATCGGACCGTCATCGGGCCGGAGGTCAGCGTTTCGTCGAAACCGAGCAAATGGGATTCGACGGTGACGTGCGCGCCTTCGAAGGTGGGCCGCATGCCAACGTTCGTGGCCCCGAGATAATTGCCGCCGGCGACGGAGACCTCCGTAGCGTAGACTCCCAGCTCGGGCAAGAGCCGCTGCTGCGTGCTCAGATTCAGAGTTGGCACTACGAATTTGCGTCCCATGCCGGTGCCGGGGAGGATTTCACCTTCGAGCGCGTAGGGGCGGCCCAGCATGCGCGCGGCTTCTTCCACATGACCCTCGCGAAGATCTTTGCGAATCGCGGTGCTTGAGACAACCGCTCCATCCGCAACGACCGGCGCGACCGATTCGACATCGAAATTCCAGCGCTTACCGAGATCGATCAGCGTGTTTACGTCACCGCCCTGGCGATAGCCGAAGCGGAAGGTGGCGCCGACGGCAACCATGCGCGCGTGCATCGTGTCCACTGCGTAGCGGTGCACGAAATCCTCGGGGCTAACTTTCGCAAACTCAGCGTCGAAGGGAATCACCAACGCTGCATCAAGTCCCGTCGCTGCAATGGCAGCGAGGCGCTGATCGAGAGTCATCAAGAGCGGCGGCGCATCGGCGGGCCGCAGAACTTGGGTCGGATGCGGGTAGAACGTCAGAACCGCGGCGATGCAATTTTCCTGGCGCGAGCGCTCCAGTACGCGACGCAGGATTAGCTGATGGCCAAGATGCAAGCCGTCGAAGTTGCCGATGGCCAGCGCGGAAGTCTTCGCGCCAGCGGGGAAGTGCGCGGCCCATTCTTCAGCGGAAAAGAATTCGCGGAAAGCCATCAGAGCGCCACCTGGAATTGCAGGCCGTCGTGGGCCAGGCGAACATGCTCGGGCAGTCGCGCGTTGGCGGCGACGTGGCCAAGGTCGTGGCAAATGTGCGTGAACCATGCGCGCTTGGGCTTCAGTTCTTCGATGAGCGCCAGCGATTGATCGACGGTCGAGTGCATAGGGTGCGGGACGTAACGGAGCGCGTCGAGAATGAAATCGTCGAGCCCATGCAGCAATTGTTTCGAGCTTTCGGGGACGCGGCTGAAATCCGTCAGGTAAGCGGCTTTGCCGAAGCGAAACCCGAGAACCTTCTGTGGGCCGTGCTCGGCAGGCACGGGCATGAATTCGACGCCGAATAATGTGAACGGGCCATGGATTTCGTGAAGCTGCACTAATGGAACCGAACTTTCCGTAGGCTTCGTGTCGAACACGTAGGAAAACTGGCGGCGCAGAATGGCCAGCGTTTCAGGCGCGGCGTAGAGGGGGACGATGCCCTTTTGTTTCAGATTGTACGGGCGAATATCGTCGAGGCCAAGAATGTGGTCGGCGTGGCCGTGCGTATAGAGTACGGCATCCAGCCGATCGAGATGCGCGCGCATGGCCTGGAATCGGAAATCGGGCGTCGTGTCGATCACCACGTTGTGTCCATCCCAGGAAAGCAGGATTGAAGGGCGCGTGCGCTTGTCCTTCGGATCGGCGGATTCACAAACGGCGCAATGGCACGCGAGCGTGGGCACGCCCATGGACGTTCCCGAGCCTAGAACCGTTAGCTGGAGTGAGGACATGAATTCAGCCGGACCGAACCTCGGGTGACCTCTACCACCGCCGTATCGGGGCAGGTTGCAATCGCGTGAAGAGTAATTGCGCCGGCGAGACGCCGGGTCCTCGAAACAGAACGCGGAAACAGAATACGAAACAGAAAGCGAAGCGCTAGGCCTTGCCGCCTTTGGCTTTCTTGGCCATAGCTTCGGCGGCAGCTTTGGAGACTTCCATATAAGTCAGCTTAAGGCTGCCGATCACTTCGATCAACAAGTCCTCGTCGGTTTTCGCCAAGTTGCCGCGGGTGGTTTCACGCAGCGCATCCATCATGTCGATCATCTCGCGGGCGCCCTCGAGGTCGACGAAGGCTTGTCCTGTGCGCGGATCGGCCATGCCGCCGAGCATGGCAGCTGCGTTGCGCGTCAGAAAATCGACCAGCATTTGAAAGTTGCGCGAAGGCGGATGCTCGTCGGGTGTTTGCTCGGGAGCGGACGTGGTAGGCGCGTTGGCGGGCTGCTTGCCCGCAGCTGAAGGCGCTGGTTTGGTGGCCTTGGCCTTGGGCTCCTCTTCGTGCCATTCTTGCGCGGCGGCGTCCGGGCGCAGTTCGCCGGACTCGGTAAATAACCGCCGATCAACTACTTTGAAACCTTCGTCTGGTTTTGGGTCAGCCACAGTGATCGTCCTCAGATTGATCGGAAGTGATAAGCAAAAGTGTAGCACATCCGCCAGAAGTTCCTCTCAAGTCCGCCGTGCGCGGCAAGCCGCCGACTGCTTCCTGCTTTGCGAAGCGAGCCACGGTCGACAGCTTTCCTCCGGCGCGAAGGACGCGAAGGATCTTCTTGGCCTCGCGGGAATCTAGACGATAAACTCGTTGCGTCCCGTGCGATCGAAGCTTAGTATCAACTCCCAAACGGAAGCTTCCCCCTCGTATTACAAAAACGGCCCGTATTTCAACTTTGACAGAGAGGATGTGGAGATGAAAAGACTCACGCTGAGTATTGTCGTCTGCACGACTGTTCTGCTGGTGATGTGCGCGGCAGCCGCGGCACAAACTTCAGACAAAGCAAAACTGATCGCGATCGAAGATGCGTTCGCGGCGAATTCAGATCCGGGAGCTGCAGCGGCAGCGGTTGCGAAGAAGTATATTTACGACGGTCCCGTTACCCAGCTAACAGCCATGGGTCGAATTGGAACGCTGCGAAAGTCAAGGGTCGTTGAACTTTCAAGCGCGCCTGATCCCGCCGATCCCAATGTACGATCCTCATCGAAGTTGTCTGATTTCGATGTGGAGATTTACGGAGCCACGGCGCTGGTGGCCTACAAGCAGGTCAGCACCGATAGCGGACACAAGGACGCAGCTCTGAATGTGACGTCCCGCTTCGGATGTCTGGATACCTTCGTAAAAACAAACGGCTCGTGGCGTTGGATCGGCGGCGCGTGCGCCTCTGACGTGCCGATTCCCGAAAGCGTATGGAACGCCGATAAGAGAAGCATCGCTCAAGAGCCGCAGGACGTGCAACAAGCCTATCACTAAAGCAAACGGGATCGTAAAATCGCGGTCCTTCGCAAAGGGCGCGGCTTCACGCTGCGAAGCCCGGTCCGCGCCGACGCGTAGAAAAATTTCGCCACCGATTTTGCGGGCGACAATTAAGCGCAGCTGCGAACTTGTGTTCGCGAAGCTCGCGCGACTGGCCTGCGTGTGTCCCAGTCGCGTGCTGTTCAACATCCTCTCGTCGACTCCTACTCAGATCAACCAGCATGTGCGCGCCGCAATACGCGCAGGCGGGCACTGCGATACAATTTTCGAGTGCACAACCCATCCGGAGCACGAAACTCTGAATGACACAGATGCACAAATACAACTTTGAGCGGGTCATCTGGATTGTGCTCGATAGCGTGGGAATTGGCGAGTTGCCGGATGCCGCCGCGTATGGCGACGTGGGACGCGACACGCTGGGGCACGTCGCGCGTTCGCGGGCGCTGGCGCTGCCGAATCTGGTACGGCTGGGGCTCGCGAATATCAAGCCGCTTGCGCACTTGGACGCTCCGGGGGAGCCTGTCGGATGCTACGGAAAGGGCGCGACGGTTTCTCCCGGCAAGGACACCACCACCGGCCACTGGGAAATGGCGGGCATCTGGCTCGATCGGGCGTTTCCCGTTTACCCGCATGGTTTTCCGCGCCCGCTGATGGACGAATTCGAGCGCCAAATCGGACGGGAGACTCTCGGCAACAAGCCCGCGTCGGGCACGGAGATCATCAAAGAGCTGGGTGAACAACACATGCGCACCGGCTTTCCGATTGTCTACACGTCGGGCGACAGCGTGTTTCAAATCGCCGCGCACGAGGACGTAATCCCCGTGCCGGAGCTTTACCGCATGTGCGAAATCGCGCGCAAGTTGCTGGATGGGCCGAATCGCGTGGGGCGGGTGATCGCGCGGCCGTTCACTGGCGCGCCGGGCAATTTTCGGCGCACCGAACGAAGGCACGATTACGCCGTCGAGCCGCCGCGGCCGATGCTGCTGGACGTGCTGACGGACTTGCGCGTGCCCGTCTTCGGCGTAGGAAAAATTCACGATATCTACAACGGGCGCGGAGTGGGGCATTACGCCATCACGAAGAATAATGCAGATGGAATGGCGCAAATTGACGCTGCGCTGGCGTCCGAGCCACGTGGGCTGATTTTCGCCAATCTGGTCGATTTCGACATGCTCTACGGTCACCGGAAAGATGTGGAAGGATTCGCGCGTTCGCTCGAGGAATTCGACCGGCTGCTGGGACCGATGCTCGAATCGCTGCGGGAATCGGATCTGCTGGTGATTACCGCCGATCATGGGTGCGACCCGGATCCGGTGAGCCCAACCACCGACCATTCGCGCGAGTACGTGCCAATTTTGGCGTACAGCCCTGGGGCGAGGTGCGGGGTAAATCTCGGCACGCGGTCAACACTTGCGGATCTGGGGCAAACCGTCGTCGAAAATTTTGGGGGGCAAATCCCGCGCGGGACAAGCTTTCTCACCCACATCACCGCTTAGCGGGCGTTGGCCCGCTTTCAATACTCACTCAGTTGCCGGCGTCGGCACTCGGAGCGAAGTAGCCGGCGCGAGTGCGCACGTCGAGTTTACCCATGCCTTTTGGCGACAGCACTTTTACGCGCACCATGCGGAACGATCCATTGCGGGCCATGTTGCTGGGATAGTAGCCGATCGTATATTGGCTGCGAATCTCGCGAGCTACGCGCTGGCAAATCGGAGTCACCTGGGACAGGTCGGCCGGGAAGTAGGCGCGGCCACCGCTGGCTTCAGCGATCTCCCGCAGCACTCTGGAAGAGTCCCGTACCATGCGCTTGTCGTGCTCGCGATCGTCCTGACTGAACACGCCAATCGCGTAAATCGTGGCGTCAGACTTCTCGATGGCACGCATCATTTCGGGAAAGCTGGCTCGGCTGGCGTCGTCATCGCCGTCGGTGACCAGCAGCAGAACGCGCTTGTCGCGGTGGCCTTTTTTCAAATGGCTCAGCGAAGCGATGACAGCGTCGCGAAGCGCCGTGCTGCCGCGCGTGTCGATGCGCGAGAGCGCGTCATCCAACGCCTGCTGGCTGTTGGTGAAATCTCCAGGCGTGTCGAGGTAATACTCGTCGTTAAAGTTCACCACGAACATCTCGTCTTGGGGATTGCTGGTCTTGACGAAGGTCATGGCCGCGGCATTCACCTGCGGCCGCTTTTCGCGCATGCTTCCGCTGTTGTCGATGACCAGTCCGGCGGTGACGGGAATGTCCGCGCGCGAAAACAGCGAGATGTCCTGGCGTACTTTGTCCTCGTAGACTTCGAAATTGTTTTTCTCGAGGGTGGTGATCAGGTCGCCTTTTTTATCGGTGACGGTTACGTGCAGCGCCACCAAATCGACCGTCGACTTCAGGCTGGTGCTGTGACGCGGGGCCGGAGGCGGCGGGACCGGCGATTCCTGCAGCGGCGCCGGGGCGTCCTGGGCGTGCGCGCAAGGCGCGACGACGGCGCAAGCGAGCAGCAGAATCGCAGCGGCGGCCAAAACGAAGCTAGTGGCCCGGGCCGTAGTAGCCGTTTTTGGCGTAAACCATGAGCGGAGGCAAACCGCGGGGCGGACGAATTTTGACTTTGACTTTGCGCCACTTTCCATCGAGCCGCCGGTCGCTTGGTATGTATCCCAGAACATATTGATTACGAAGCTCCATGCTGATTTTGGTTGCGATATCCGGAAGCTCGCTCAAGTTCTGAACCACGAACATGCGCCCGCCGGTCATCTGCGTCAGATCGGACAGCAGCGCAGGTCCATGCTGCTCCTCCGGAGTTGGCCCCCCACCGGGTTCAAAGAGTCCGATGGCGTAAATCTGCACGTCGGATTCCTGGACAAATCTCCGGATATCGGTTTCCGTGTACCGGCTATGATTATCGCCTCCGTCAGATAAGATGAGCAAAGCTTTCCTTGAGTGGTGTGCTGTTCTCATTTGACTGAGGCCCAGGTAGACGCCGTCGTAGAGAGCCGTCATTCCGTGGGCGGACGTGTACATCAACTGGTTTTGCAGATCGTCTACATTGCTGGTGAACGGTGTTATCAGTTGGGCCTGGTCGTTGAAGTCCACCAGAAAAAACTCGTCCTGCGGATTGGAAGTGCGGAAGAACTGCACCGCGGCGTTGCGCGACTTTTGAATTTTGTCGGCCATGCTGCCGCTCATGTCGAAAATCACGCCGATCGAGACGGGCACGTCGTCGCTGGCGAAATAGACGATTTCCTGCTCCACGCCATCCTCGAATACGCGGAAGTTCTCTTGGCGAAGCCCTGTGACGATGCGGCCCAGCGGATCGGTGACCGACACGTTCACCAGCGTCATGTCGGTGGTGGTCCGGAGCGGTTTGCCGTTGGGCAGGCGATTCGACTGCGTGCTATTCGGTTGCGAAACTGGCGGGTGAAGTTGCTCAGGGCCGGCAGGAACTTCCTGGCACCGAGCGGCTAGAGCCAACGCGCAGACGAGCAACGCGCAGAGCGCGGTGAAACACGCCGTCCGGGCCCATGAGCGTTGGGGCTCTACTGCAGCTTTCATCTCGAAAAGCTCCCGAGCCTTCCCCAAGCGATGATACACGAACCCGTGCTGAGTTGATGCGTGAGTAACTTTCAGGCCTGCCGGACTTTTTCTGCCACTGGGGCGCGAAACGCCCGCTCCAGCCGTGTTAAAATCGTGTCGCGAGACGCCGGAATAGCGCGAGTACACACGCCCATGTCCAAGTCCCCCAGGAAATCATCTGAAGTGCTTGCTGTAGTACCGGCGCGATACGCTTCTTCGCGATTTCCCGGCAAGCCTCTAGCGCCGATTGCGGGGCGGCCGATGATACAGCATGTGCTTGAGCGGATCGCTCGAGCACGGCGAGTATCGCGAACGGTAGTGGCCACCGACGACCCCAAGATTCAGAAGGCCGTTGAGGAGTTTGGCGGCGAGGCCATCCTCACGCGGCCGGATCACACCTCCGGAACAGATCGAGTGGCCGAAGTAGCTGTCCACATTGCAGCGAACATTTACGTGAACGTGCAGGGCGACGAGCCATTGGTCGATCCGGGCACGATTGATGGTCTGGTGGCGGAAATGGCGGACGATGACTCCGTGCAGATCGCCACGCCGTGCTCATTGATCGCGAAAGCGGAAGACATCATGGACCCGAACATCGTCAAGGTTGTGCGCGATTTTGACGGCAACGCTCTCTACTTTTCGCGGGCGCCGATTCCGTGGGTCCGCGATCGCGATGTGTCCATCGCCGTCCAGCATTGGAAGCACCTCGGCCTGTATGCATTTCGTCGCGATGCGCTGCTCGAATTTCCAACGCTTCCCCCGGGAGATCTGGAGCGCATCGAGCAGTTGGAACAACTGCGCTGGCTGGAGAACGATTACCGCATCCGCGTGGTCGAGACGGAATATGACGCGGTCAGTGTAGATGTCCCCGCGGACGTGGAGCGCGTGGAGAAGCTTCTTAGCAGCAGCCGTTCCTAGCGAGATTCTCGGCCAAATCGCCGACGAACCCGCTCGCGACCTGTTTGTTCCGGTTTATTGCAGATGGAACTTCACGGTCACATGCATGCGGATGGCGACTGCTTGCCCATCGAGGTACGTGGGCTGGTAGCGCCACTGCGAGACGGCCTTAAGCGCCGCTTCCAACAAAAGCGCCGGGCCGGAAATCGCCCGGGCTTCCACCACGTTGCCGTTCTGGTCGATCACTGCGTCGATCGTCACGATTCCGTCGATATGCGAAGTTCTGGCCAGCGGAGGGTAAGCCGGAGCGGGCGCGAACACGACTTGCGGAGGCTTGACGTCTCCGCCGACCCGCAGGATTTCATTTTCACGATTAGCAGTTGGTGGGGGAGGCGGAGGAACGTTTGATGTGCCTCCAATGACGCCGCCAAGCACGCCGTTTGCATCAACCCCCGGAACTCCACCGATTACGCCGATTGTGCCGGGATTCGTCGGCGCGGCGTCGTGAATAATTCGAATTTGGGCGGGAACGACGGAGGGCTGCGTCAGCGTCTGCTGGGGAATCGGACGTGTAACCGCTTTCACGACGTTTTGCGCTTGAGCGGGCGGTGCGGCTGGCGGCGGAGGCGGCGCGACAAGGAACGTGTTTTCCAAGCCGCGCAGGTCGATGGTTCGGGTGAAAAGCAAAGGTGTGATTATCAGCGTTGCGACGATGACGACGTGGAACAGCAGAGATGCGACCAGTTCCGCCGGATTGCGGTTCTCTTTCTGTAGCGGCATTTCCAACATGCCGCGGATGAACGTCTGTTGAGTTTGCGCCGTGCTTTGCGGGCGCGCCGGTGCCGGAGATCCTCCGTGCCAGACCGCTTCGGTGAACACCTCGAGTCCGTTCAGCATGGGCGCGCTCCCTTCAGTCTGGTTCGATCGGCAGCCTGGTTCGATCACTCAGTCTGCTATCGCAGCGTACGAGCAGCCGCGGGCCCTTGTTTGACAACCTCATTTGTACGATAGCTGGGGGCACCGATGCCGCGTCGTGTATCACGGGCCGCTGTGATCTACGTCACTCTTCGCCGCTCTCCATCTTTTTGCGAATCGGTCCGAAAGCGAATCGTGATTTGACAGATACGCGCTTTCTGCAGATAATGCGTTGTACCGATTCTCTGGGAGGGAATCGAGCCCCTTGCATACCGGCCCGAAGTACATTTTCGTCACGGGCGGCGTAGTTTCTTCTCTTGGAAAAGGGGTTGCGGCGGCATCGATCGGTTGCTTGCTCGAAAGCCGCGGACTTCGAGTCACCCTCCAGAAGTGCGATCCCTACCTGAACGTTGATCCCGGCACAATGTCGCCTTATCAGCATGGCGAGGTGTTTGTGACCGACGATGGCGCGGAAACCGATCTCGATCTGGGCCACTACGAACGCTTCACTTCCGCCCACCTGACGCGCGACCACAACTGGACCACCGGCCGAATCTACGAATCGATCATCGCCAAGGAGCGGCGCGGAGATTTTCTGGGCAAAACCGTCCAGGTGATTCCGCACGTGACCGACGAGATCAAGGCCGCGTTCCGCAAAGTGGCCGACAACGTGGACGTGGTGATCGTTGAAATTGGTGGGACGGTAGGCGACATCGAGTCGCTGCCATTCATGGAAGCGATCCGCCAGATGCGCTTGGAGTTGGGCGCGGAGAACGTGGTTTTCGCACACCTGACGCTGGTGCCGTTTATTGCCACGGCCGGCGAGCTGAAGACCAAGCCCACTCAGCACAGCGTAAAAGAGCTGTTGAGCATTGGAATTCAGCCGGACTTGCTGCTTTGCCGCAGCGACCGTCCGCTGGGCTCAGATTTGAAAGCCAAGATCGCGCTGTTCTGCAACGTGCCGGAATCGGCGGTAATTTCAGCGACGGACGTGGCCAATATTTATGAGGTTCCGCTGTCGCTTGCTTCGGAAGGCCTGGACGACCAACTGCTGAAGCTGTTGCGCTTGGAAGCGCCACCGCGCGATTTAAGCCCCTGGCTGGCAATGCTCGAAACGTTGGAGCATCCGCAGGGCGAGATTCGCATTGGAGTGGTAGGGAAGTACGTCCAGCTTGAGGATGCCTACAAGAGCTTGCGCGAGGCGCTGGTGCACGGTGGTTTGGCTAATCGGCAACGGGTGGTGATCGAGTGGGTGGAAGCCGAGGACATCGATACGCCGGCTGCAGCGGAGCGAATGCTGCATCATGTGGATGGCATTCTAGTGCCGGGTGGTTTCGGAAAGCGCGGAATCGCGGGGATGGTGAATGCCATCACCTACGCGCGCGACCACAAAGTGCCATTTTTTGGCATTTGCCTCGGAATGCAGTGCGCCACGATCGAGTACGCGCGCCAGGTCTCCAGATTGGAGCGCGCCGACAGCACGGAGTTCGAGCCGTCGACGCCCCATCGCGTGATCTATAAGCTGCGCGAGCTGCTTGGCGTGGACGAAATGGGTGGAACGATGCGCCTGGGCGCGTGGCCATGCAAGCTTGAGCCGAACTCGTTCGCCTTCAAAGCCTATGGCAAGACGGAAATTTCAGAGCGGCACCGGCATCGCTACGAATTTAACCGGGAATATGAAGAAACGCTGACCCGCGCTGGATTTCGCATCACGGGCAAGACTCCCGATGGAGTCTACGTGGAAATAATCGAGGTTCCGGACCACCCATGGTTCCTCGGCTGCCAGTTCCATCCCGAATTTAAATCCAAGCCACTGGCGCCGCATCCGCTGTTCGCGGCGTTTATACGCGCGAGCCTCGAAAATAGGCGCCATCGCCTCGGAGCAACGGCGCAAACGGCTCAGACGCACGTCCCCACCGCGGATTCCACAGCTGATTAGAGAAGCGAATTAAAGCCGGAACATAAATCGGAAGCAGTTCAGCGAGATGGGGAAATGCGGGGAGAGGAACTGCAGCTGAGTCACAGGTCTTCAGCCCAAGGCGGGCTGGCCCGGGCTGACGGCCTGGATTACGCTGCGGTCAGGTATTCCCAAACGTGGCCGTTGGACTTGACTTGGAAGACCCCGCCCTCATCCGCATGGAGAAAATAGGTACCACTTGGGATGCGGTGGGTATCCGCCGGTTTCACCGAGCAACGGGCCCACTTCAGTGGACGCATCCCGCGCCCGTGCTGCGGGCCGGTTTCCACAATGTGGATTCCGTACCTCACCCGGTACTCGACGCCGGTTGGCCGCGTAGGAACTAACCGTCCTGATCCCAGTCGCTTACGATTCTTTGTCATCATATGCCATTCGATGCCGTATGGGGATAAAAGGTTTCCCTTTGTTGGATCACTATCCCATAATACGTAAGTTTAAGAAATTCAGCAAGTTGATTAATCCAACCTGCCTACATAACTTTTAGATGTGGCGCGTGGAGTTTTGGTAGCACTATAGACAAGTTATGTGCCCTGTCGAATATCCGGTCCAAGACTGACGGTCTTCCGGGTCAATACTGGATGCCCGCCCAGCCATAAAGCTCGCTGTTTAGAGCCGCGACCAGGTCTGGACGATCCTCACCAGCAAGGTTTGAGTTTACTTCGTAGCCTTGGCTACTCAAGTAGTAGGACAGCATTCGATAGGTCGAGCGGAATTTCTTCACATCCTCAGGCTTAACCGTAATAGTTTGCCCTGGAATCGAGGGAGTCAGTTCATCGCGCATGTAGATGGCGTCGAATCCCATCAATCGCCAAATTCCGTCACGTCTCTCGGCGCGGTAGAGGAACCGCGCGTACGAGGAAAGCGTCATTTCCACGCCCTGAAGCTTGGCGGGCAGATCGATGATGGCAGCGAAGCTTGCAACGGCACGGTCGCCATTCAGATTCACCAGCGGCGGTCCGAGGCGATGTTTCGCGAGGATTTCTCGCCGCGCCATATCAATCGAGCCGTCGACGAACCCCGCGCCGTTGCCGCTATACCAACTCACACGCACCAGCGATTCCGGCCAGAAGCAGTCGCGCATGGGGTCCCAGCGGCCCAGGTCGCGGCTCTCCCGCTCGCGGAGGATCAGCTGAGTGATGGCGATGACATCAGCGGCCTCGAGCACAGCCTTGGGCAGGTCCATGGGTATCGTTTCTCCGGCGGCAACCGGTTTCGCGCCGGCGCAAGATAACACGAAAATGGGCGTGGCATAATGGCATTGTGGACAGCACCAATTATGCGCAGGAGCAGACGGTAGTCCGCCGCATCCGCCGGCTCCAGCTGATCACCATTGGATGGATGCTGGTCGAGGCGGCGGGCGCGTTGACGGCGGCGTGGATGGCCGCAAGCGCAGCACTGCTGGCCTTTGGCGGCGATAGCGCGATCGAGGTCCTCTCAGCGGCCGTGGTGCTGTGGCGCTTTCGTTCCGGCGGAGAGCATGAGCGAAGGGAAAAACGGGCGGCGACCATCACCGCCGTGCTATTGCTGATTTTAGCGGGCTTCGTGATAGCGAACTCGCTCATCAAATTGCTGAAACACAACGAACCGGCTGCGAGTTATCTGGGAATCACACTTCTTGTAGCCGCGGCCGTATTCATGCCGTTGCTCGCCCGCGCAAAGCGCAGGCTTTCCGCTGCGGTCGGAAGCGCAGCGCTGCGGGCGGACGCAGCGGAATCGAGCTTGTGCGGATACCTGTCGCTTATCGCGCTGGTTGGACTAGCGACCAATGCAATATGGCGAGTGCCATGGGCCGACCCGGCTGCCGCGCTGGCACTCGCGCCGCTGATTCTGTGGGAAGCGCGCCAGGCGTTGCGCGGCAAGGCTTGCGAATGCTGTTGAATCCGGCCGACTAGCCCAGGCTATAGACCACCTGAATGGTCGTGTCTACTTCAACTGGCTGGCCGTTTAGTTCAGTAGGCTCGTAACGCCATTCGCGCACGGCATTCATGGCCGAGGCCATCAGCAGCGCCGGCCCGGAGACGTACTTTAGCTGCTGAACGGTCCCGTTTTTCGCGATCACGGCGTGGAGAACCACCGTGCCGGAAATGTGGGCTGCCCTCGCGATTGACGGATATTGTGGCGTCACTTTCCTGACCAATTTCGCGTTTTCCACGTTGCCTCCCACGTGAATGCGCTGCGGCATCGCCTTTGGTGGCGGCGGAGGCGCGGGAGCCGTTCCGAGACCTCCCATCGTGTCTCCGATTCCTCCCGGAATCCCTGTGCCCGTTTGATTCTGCACTTGCGGCGGCGCCGCCTCGTTCACTGCTTCGATTTTCTTGGGAATCACAGTTGGCGCGACGAACGCATGAGATTTCACCATCTGCGCAATTTTCGGTTGTTGCGCTTGCTTCACGACGGGCGCAGGAGGAGGCGTGGAGCGGGGGGCGGCGGTGCGGTTAGAAAGGTGCCGAGCATCGTTTTCGGCAACGCCTCCGTAAACAGCAGCGGAATAATCAGCAGCGCAATTACGACCGAGGCTTGAAAGGCGGTCGCCAGCGCGACGGACCACGAACGTCGCGTTTTGGGCATTTTTCGAGAGACCACCATTTGTTCGAACATTTCATACCTCCTCGCATTGGCCCGGGTGCAGATGTTCGCTTCTACGTCTTTTTTCACGAGCAGTTGGTGGCAATGCGGATTCCAAAGTGCAGTCGAATAAGCCCCTCTGCTTCACGAACTTAGAGGGCACCTTAATTTCCCTTCAGGCTATGGGCCTACGAAATTAGTAGTGGGAGCTAGGCAAAATTTCTAGTACTAGAATTTCGCGAAATTCCAGCTGTTTGAGGAATTCCCTGCGAATTTGTCCGCGTTACCCTTCGGCTGTCCACCGGTAACTTGTCATTTTCACAGCACGGAAAGATGTTCCTCGAAAAACGCTGCTGTTAGCGGCGGTGTTAAGTAGAAGGGTGAATTAGTTGAATTGCGGGGCGAAGCCGCATACTCTGGTCCGGTCGCAAAGGAGAAAGCACTCCAGCAATGCAGCCGTCTCGCGGTTTCGAATTGGGAGCGCCTGCTGTGCGCGTGGGCGGTGAAGCGCCGCTTTTTCTAATCGCGGGTCCGTGCGTGATCGAGAGCGAATCGCACGCCATGGAAATGGCCGAGCGCGTTGCGTTGATCGCCGCGGAGGAGAACGTTCCTCTGGTTTTTAAGGCTTCGTACGACAAGGCCAACCGCTCGTCGCTTTCGTCCTATCGCGGACCCGGATTGGAAGAAGGCTTGCGCATTTTGGCCGCCATTAAAAAGCGCACGGGGCTGCCGATACTCACCGACGTGCATGAAGTGAATCAAGTGGGCCCGGCGGCTGAGGTCTGCGACATTCTGCAGGTACCGGCGTTTCTTTCGAGGCAAACCGATCTTCTGCTCGCAGCGGGACGATCGGGCCGTGCGGTAAACATCAAAAAAGGCCAGTTTCTCTCGCCATGGGATGTCGCCCACGCGGTTGAAAAAGTGGTGAGCACGGGCAACGAGAAGATCATTTTGACGGAGCGCGGCGCATCGTTCGGATATCAGAATCTCGTGGTCGACATGCGCTCGTTTCCCATCATGCGCAAGCTGGGCTATCCCGTAGTCTTCGACGTCACCCACTCAGTGCAACTGCCGGGAGGGGAAGGCAAGGCGAGCGGAGGCCAGCCCGAGTTTATAGAGCCGCTCGCGCGCGCCGGAGCAGCCGTGGGCGTGGATGGCATCTTCCTTGAAGTGCACGATAATCCTGCCAAGGCTCTTTCAGACGGCACAAACGCGCTACCGCTGACCGAATTGCGTCCATTGCTCCGCAAGATCAATCGGATCGCGGCGCTAGCGCGTGAATTAGATGCGCCAACCGAAGCGACCCGCAAAGCTTCGACGTACATCGGCAGCGAGCGGCGAAAAGGTCCTCGCGCGAAGGTGGCCCGATGAAAAGTTCGAACGATTTGGCGGCGCAAGCCGCGCGCGAAACGTCGATCGATCGCGCCAAGCGCGTGCTGCGCATCGAAGCGGAAGCAATCTCGGATCTGATTGGACGCATCGGCGCGGATTTTGAAACGGCGGTCGAAATTCTGTACGGGTGCAAAGGGCGCGTGGTAGTCACCGGACTGGGCAAGTCCGGCATCATCGGCCGAAAGATCGCAGCCACATTTTCGAGCACCGGCACTCCGGCGCTTTTCATGCACGCCGCTGAAGCGCTGCATGGGGACCTGGGTATGCTTGCGGGCGGCGACGCGATGCTCGCCGTGTCCGCCAGCGGCGAAACAGACGAACTCATCGACTTGCTGGAAGCAGTGAAGCGTCTGGGCCTACCCCTGATCACATTGACGGCGCGCCCCAATTCCACTCTGGCCAGGGAAAGCGAGGTTGTGTTGGACATTAGCGTGAAAGAAGAGGCGTGCTCGTTGAAACTGGCGCCCACTTCGTCCACCACGGCCGCGCTGGCGATGGGCGACGCGCTGGCCGTTGTGCTCTCCGAGCGCCGTGATTTTCAGGAGGACGATTTCGCCGCGCTGCATCCAGCGGGCAGGCTCGGAAAAAAATTGCGGCGCGTGGAATCGCTGATGCATGCGGGCGATCGAATGCCGGCCGTCCAGCCGAACACGAAAATGCCCGATGTGATTTATGAAATGAGCCGCAAGGGATTGGGACTCACCGCGGTAATCGAGCCAGGCGGCCGGCTGCTCGGCATCATCACCGATGGCGATCTGCGGCGGGTGATGCACCGCCGGCGCGAAAACGTGCTGGATCTTACGGCGGGGGATTGCATGAGCAAGAATCCCGTGACGCTGCCGCGCAAGGAGCTGGCTGCGTCCGCGTTGCGCTTGATGGAAGAGCGTAAAATCACTTCCGTGCTGGTGGTGGACGCCGCTGGCTGCCTCGAAGGCGTGGTTCACGTGCACGATCTCTGGAACCTACAGTTGTTCTAATCTTACCCATGGCTATTCGCGAAATTAAATTTCCCGCCGGCGCTATGCGCCGCGCCAAGAAGATCCGCGTACTGCTGATGGACGTGGACGGCACGATGACTCCTGGCTACGTCTGCCTGCAAACTTTCCCGGACGGCAGCGTCGCGGAAATGAAAATGTTCAACGCGCACGACGGCGCTGGAATCAAGCTCGCAGGAATCATGGGCATTCGCACCGGCTTGATCACCGGACGCGATTCGCCGGCCACGGCGCGCCGCGCCTTCGAAGCGGGAATGGAATTCGTTGCGCAGGGCCAGCCGAAAAAGACGCAGTCGTACGAGGACATTCTTTCGCGCGCGAAAGCAATAGACGAAGAGGTCGCTTACGTGGGCGACGATCTCCCTGATCTGCCGCTGTTGAACCGCGTGGGGCTGGCCGTCGCTGTGGCGGACGCCGTGGTGGAAGTGCAGCGCGCCGCCCACTACGTCACCAGGGCACGCGGCGGGGAAGGAGCAATCCGCGAGGTCGTCGAGCTAATTCTGAAATCACAGGGTAGATGGAAAAAGGCGGTGCCGCTGGCAATCGCATAACGCGCCGGTGATGATTTACGCCCGCACGGTCAAACGGCTGCTGCTTAATTGACCAGCGCGTGCGGGGCGGCTTGCGATGATGGCCGCGCCTTCGGAATGTCTGCGACCATTTCGGCGATTTTCCGTACCAATTCTTCGCGCGAATATGGCTTCTGCAGGAACGAGCTGCCGTCGAAAAATTGCCCGTCCTTCCCGGCGAAGTCCAAGTATCCGGACATGTAGACGACTTTGATGTCGGGACGCAGCTGCTTGAGCTTTTCAGCCAGTTCCGTGCCTCGCATGCCGGGCATCACCACGTCGGTGAGCAGCAGATGAATTTTCGCGCTGAATTTCTTCGCGATGGAGAGCGCTTCCGCGCCGTCTTGAGCGGTTAGAACCGTGTATCCGGCCGATCGGAGAAAGTCGGTAGCCAAATCACGCACTGCGCTTTCGTCCTCGGCGATCAGCACGGTTTCGCGGCCGCAAATTACGCGCGCGTCATTTTCAGTATTTGCCGTCTTTTCGACTTGCTCGTTTACGCGTGGCAGATAAATTTCGAATTTGGCGCCTTTGCCGGTCTCCGAATCCACCCAGATATAGCCGCCGCTCTGTTTCACCACCCCATACACAGTGGCAAGCCCGAGGCCCGTGCCTTTGCCGGGATCTTTGGTGGTAAAAAACGGCTCGAAGATGCGCGCCTTGGTTTCGGCGTCCATGCCGTGGCCGGTATCGGCGACGGCCAGCAATACGTACTGCCCGGCCGGAATTGCTGAACGCGTCTGCGCCAAATGCTCGTGAACGAAAACATCGCGCGTTTGGATCGTCAGCATGCCGCCGCGCGGCATAGCGTCGCACGCGTTTACGGTCAGGTTCAAGATAACCTGTTCAAGCTGGCCGGGGTCCGCCTTCACCTGCCCGATCGCCTCGCCGGGCTCGAAGGAAAACGCAATGTCTTCTCGGATGAGCCGCGCGAGCATTTTGCCCATATCCGCCACCAGAGCGTTCAAATCGATCACTTTTGGCTCCAGCACCTGCATGCGGCTGAATGCCAACAGCTGCCGGGTCAGGGCCGTGGCGCGATCGATAGCTTTAGAAATTTGCTGCCCATGGCGGAAATTTGTGTCCGCGGGTTTGAGCCCTTCGACGATCAGATCGCTGTAGCCTTTGATGATGGTGAGCAAATTGTTGAAGTCGTGCGCCACGCCTCCGGCGAGCCGGCCCATGGCTTCCATTCGCTGCGATTGGCGGAGTTGAGTCTCCAGCTGCTGGCGTTTGGCTTCGTTGTTTTTCAAGACGCGGCGCATGCGGTCAAACGACCGCGTCACTCGCGCAACTTCGTCCGCTCCTCTGGCGCGCAGGGGATACGTGAAGTCGCCGCTTTCGAGGGCCGCAACGCCTTCCGCCAAGTCCGCCAACGGGCGCGTGAAGGCACCCGAGATCACGAATGCCAGCGCGCCTCCGGCAAACACAGCGATCAGTCCGAGCCCCACCAGCAAGTGGTTGACATGGGTGAGAAACGCATCGGCGCCGCTGTACGATTCCAGAATCACGATGCTGACCGGCGCTCCGCCTTCGACGGAAAGTTTTGCCGACTCCGCCCAATACGGCCGGCCATCGATTCTGATTCGTTTGGAACCGAGCCGGCCATCCACCTGACGCGTCAGCTGAAGTTCCTGAAGAGGGAACAGAGTGCTGGCAACGATCTGATCTCCATAACGGAACGCTACTTCGGTGGACGAAATTCCGCGCAGGTCGGCGGCTTCGTGCGCGTCGATCTCGTGCCCAACAACAACGGTGCCGGTAGTCCCGCCATCGGGAGTCGCGCCGCCGGCTATCGACTGCAGTGCCACCTGATAAAGATGGCCTCCGCCGTACCACCAGCCGGACGTCTGCCGGTGCGCGCGCATTCGGCGAATTTCGCTCCCGGCAGCTTCAACTGGAAATCCCGGGTCGGTGGTTCGCAGCGCGATCATCTTTCCATCGCCATCGGCCAGAGCGAAAAGATTGAAATCGTCGGATTGCCAAGGATCTTCGCTGGGATCTTCAATCGTGGAGGGATCGTCGTTGCGCATTTCCGCGAGCGCGGCGAGCAAGTCGCTCTTGTGCGCCATCGCGATCTGGCGCTGCTTCTGGACAAACCGGAACGTGCGTACGGCAGTGTCCGCGTCGGATGCAATTTCCGACTGCATGTGCGCCTCAGCCGTGTGGCGCACCACCAGCAGCGCCGCGCACGTCAGGCCAGACGTCACGACCAGCAGCGAGAGGATAAATTTTGTTCGTAGATGCATGCCGATTGACACGCGGCTGGGGTGCGGATCATACCGCAGTCGCTATTTGGAACACTAGCTTCATAGTGAAACAGCGAACATAGAGCGGTAGTACTACGTCCCCCGCCGAAAGTTATATGCCCCCTACACGCCAAAACACACCGACGCGAGCGCCGACCCGCGATCGGCGCATTGCAACTGCTTGGATAGCTGGAGAAGGCCGAGTGTCACACTGGACGTCAGAAAAAGTCGCAAGTCACCGCCCCTGCGGAGGGTGGAGTCGGACAAGAGACACGGAAGTTGCACGACGCCGAGGCCCCTTAGCCGGATTGAAAACAGGAGCGCGGTTGTGAGCCACGCTCCCGCAGGGCAACTGAAGCGATACTCAGAACATGTACTTGATTGCGAACTGCATGATTCGCGGGGCTACGTCGGATGAAATCATGCCGAATGTGGGTCCGCTTCCGAGGACGGTGTTGCTCGTGCCCACGGCAGCGATGCCCGCAGTTCCAGGATTCACGAAATTAACGCGATTTTCGACGTTGAAGGTTTCCCAGCGGATTTCCAAGGCTTGCCTTTCGGTGATTGGGAATCTTCGAGATAGCGCGAAGTCCACATCGAAGAAGCCCGGGCCTTCCAAGTTATTAACTCCTTCGTTTCCAAAGACACCCGGTTCTTGGTATTGGTGGTTGGGCAGTTCGACCGCTCCGCCACCAGGGTAGGCGAACGCAGCCGCGTTGATCCAGCAGTTGCCCGCCGCCGTGAAATACGGCGAGACGCGCTTCGGTGCGCAATACGGACTTACGCCAGGAACCATATCGGGACGCTGCCCGGCTATTCCGTTCGCTGCGTCGTCGGTGTTCACTCCACCCATGGTTACGGTAAAATAGCTCCCCGTATGGGCGCTGACGATCGGCGAAAGCTGCCAGTCGCCCGCGATCCACTGAAGTAGTCGTGAGGAAAAATGCGGTGACTGCAGGACGGCTGACAGGTTGAAATTCTGATGTATGTCCACGCTCGCGCAGTTGCCGCGATCGAATCGGGGGTCCGACGGATCGGTGTACTCCGGGGCGTTGATCGCCTGGGTCCACAGATCGGAAATGCAATGCGACCACGTATAGTTCGCCAGCACCTGGAAGTGGTCTGAAAAACGGTGCTCTGCCGAAAGGAGCAGCGCGTTGTAGCTGCCCGTCCCACTGTCATCCAATGCCGGGTACCCTCCGTAATATTGCCCCTGGGCCGGATTCAACTGCGACAACAGGCGCCGCTGGTTCGTATTTGTGCTCGAGTCGCATGGAGTGTAGGTTGTCGGCTGCACCGTATCAGTGGTGTTGTTGTAGAGATTAACCGTGCAGCTGCCACTAGCATTCGGCGTGATATAGACCCCGGGATTCGTTTCCTTAATCATCCACAGATGTATAACGTCGTTGCCGAGATAGCTCGCTTTCAGGAGCCACGAAGCTCCGATCTGCTTCTGAATTGTCAAGTTCCACTGATCCATCGAGGCGTTGTGGACGTTCAACGGAGCTGTCTCGTATGATGAATAAAAGGGGTAGGGGGTCGTGGCATTCTGCGTGACCGGGAATGGGCTTACGCCAGTTTGATAATAAGACCAGGGATTTGCGAATGTGTTCGGCACTCCTGCTGGCGGGATGATCGCGATGCTATCGCCCCACAGCGGCTCACCCGCGTAGTTGTAAAAGAAGAGCGTCTCAGGCGTATCGTAGAAAATTCCCCAAGACGCGCGGATGAGCGTCTTGCCATTTCCGGTGGGGTCCCAGGCCAACCCAATCCGCGGTGCGAAGTTGTTCCACCTCGTTGAGCTCGGCCGTGAGCCGGTTTGGAAACCCGGATCTCCCGGATACAAGGTTCCCGCCGGAGCGTTCGGGAATTGCGGCGAATGCACATTGGCGAGGAAATCTGCCATATTGAAATGGCTAACTTGATTGAGCGGGAATGTGCCACCGAAATAAGGTTCCCATCGCAGGCCGTAGTTCAGCGTCAGTCGCGCATTGACTTTCCAGCTATCCTGCGCGTAGAGCCCAAGGTATCGATAATCCTCGTCGTCATGCGAGATATTCAACTGGATCATCGAACCAAGCGCGCCGGCGACAAAATCCGCCATGGGATCGCCGGTGAGCCCACCGGTGAAACTAAACAGCCCGTTGCAATAGACGCAAAAGGTTGACGTCTGCGTGGGGCGAATGAAATCGGCGCCGAACGCCAATTGGTGCGAGCCCTTCGTCCAGCTGAAATCGTCCGCAAGCTGCCAGGTCCTTGTGTTATCAAGGCCCGGAGTAGCGAATCCGCCAGCGCTCTGGAAATCGCCAGTAATGTTGATGTTCGAATAGTGGTTGAAGGGAGCCGCGGAAATGTACATGCCCTGTACGCCGACGTCGGTGGCAGTAACGATCGGCACCTGGAATTTCGTGATGCCGTCGGTATTCAGCGTAAAGTGGAACGAATTCACCATCGAAGAATTCACTAGATAAGTGTGGCCCACCACCAGCGAATTCACAGTGTCATCCGTGCCGGCATTCACAACCGTTAGCTCATTTCCGTTGTAGCTGGATGGCTGCAGACTGTGCGTCCCGAAATAGCGGACGAAGAGGGTCTGCTTGGAGTTAATCTGATAATCGACCCTTCCGACGCCCATGTTCTCGTTTTGATTGGCGATGATTTGATAGGTCGTCACGCCGCAAGGCTCCGGGCCAACCGGGAAGTGGCTCGCGAAATTTAAAACGTCCGAAGGAACTGCATAGTTGAGGACATTATTCGTGTAATAGGAAGCGTTCAATTGCGGAGTCTGGCCGTTTACCTTCGCCATGCAATTTGCCGCATAATTTTGGAAATTACCTGTCAGCTCCGAAGCCGTGGGGAGAATGGCCTGGTTGGCGGGAGGTTTTTGTCGGATCAAAGTGCCCTGATAGCCCAAGAAAAAGAACACTTTGTCTTTCTTGATCGGGCCGCCGATGGTGCCTCCAAACTGATTGCGTTTCAAGCCATCGCTCAGCCCATTCGGATCGTTAGCACTCACGCTGAAGTAATCCTTGGCGTTGAAATCCGAGTTGCGAACGAATTCGAACGCGTCGCCGTGAAACTGATTGGTGCCCGATTTAGTGGCGATGTTGATCACGCCGCCCGTGTGTTCGCCGTACTGCGCTGGGATCGCGCTGGTTTGCACGTTAAATTCTTGAATGGCGTCCGGGAAGGGCGTGGGCAGGTTGAGATTGTTGAAAGGATCGTTAAATGTTCCACCATCCATCAAGTACGTGGTTCCGTTCAGCATACCTCCTCCGACGCTGACTAGATCCTCGTTGGGGTAGTTCTTGCTAGAGACCAGGTTCCCGACCGATGGCGTCCCGCCAAAGCCGGCCTGGACGGTATTCGATGCGCCCGCCAAAGTGATGAGTTGGGTTACTTGGCGTCCGTTGAGCGGCAGATCTACTACGCTCTGAGAGTTGACTACCTGACCTACACCCGTCGTCGTTGTATCCATTATCGGCGCGGTAGCTTCTACCTGAACGGATTGGCTCACAGCGCCTATTTTCAAGACCGGATTAACCGTAGCAGCTTCGCCGACCTGCAAAACGACGCCGGTTTGGACGAATGAAGTGAACCCTTCTTTCTTGAATTCCAGCCGATAGGGACCGAGAGGCAGGCTGGGCAGCGTGTATACGCCGCTCGCGTCGGACGTTGCGGTACGCGTGATTCCCGTGTTGGTTTGTGTCGCGGTAATCTGGGCGCCCGCAATTACTGCGCCGCTGGCGTCCGTCACCGTTCCAGATATCTGCGATGTGGCTTGGGCAAATAGTGCAGCACTGCTTAGCAAGGAGAATAGACACACCACCAATAACTGGGCCGAGATCCGCTTCATGATCCCTCCACGGGTACGGTCGATTTGAACTACGGGCCTGTGCAGTATGCGCGAGGGGGTCTACGTGTGCGGGTATCATGCGACATACCAGAAATCTCTGGCGAACCCTAGGTAACACTCCCCCCAAAACGCCGCAGTGCGCTTGTCCGATATCATCGCGCCCCAATTCTTGTCAAGGTCTAAAATAAAATGGCAGCCAGAATTCGAGCTGTGATGCCGGCCCCGCGACGCACGGAGGTGCCCGTGACGCACTCGTCGCCGGTTTCTCTAACCGCCTCGCAAGGCAGCCAAAAGACCAGCGCCGTTCGGACTTCCCAGCCCCGTACATGCGTCCCACCCTTTAGTCGCCGCATACTCCCCGTTGCTTCCAGAGGTGATGTCTCGAAAGGTCGATTCGGCATTTGACGCGTACAGCAGCGGATTCACATAACCGACATTTTTCCCGAGCGACTGATTAATACGTGCGAGCAATCCCGCCCACAGCGGGGCAACCGCACTTGTGCCGCCGATGACCTGCTGTTGCCCATCAACGACGACGCTATAACCCGTCTCAGGATCAGCATCCCCGGCCACATCCGGCACTCCTCGTCCAACGAAGCCATTGAGCGCTTTCGGTACGTCTGCACCATCCTGATAGCTTGGAAGCGCAAAGAATTCGCTAACACCTCCTCCCGTCGCTCCCTCGTTTGCCGAAAGCTCGTTCCAGGCGACCTCCGCGCTCACACGGGTTCCTGAAATCGTTAATTTCGTGCCGCCACAGCCAACGACGTAGGGGCTGGCTCCGGGAAAATCCACCGTAGGGGCGCTGGTGCCGTCCGATGCTCCGCTGTCACCGGAAGCGGCCAGAATCGTCACGCCCATCGTCGCAGCATCCTGACACGCAGTGTTTAGCGCGTTCCGCGACTGTTCCGTCCATGAATCCTCCGGGCCGCCCCAACTGATTGAGATGATCGAGGGCTTCAGGTTCGCGTCATGCACGGCAGTCGTCACGGCGTCGATGAAACCTTGATCCGTGTTCGGTGCGAAGTACGCCGCGATCTCCGCGGACGGCGCAATCGCCCCGGCTAGTTCGATGTCCAGTTCCACCTCGCCATCGGCGCCGCTCGGGTCACCGGTTGGAGAGTTGGTCGCGCCGTCCACGGAGACTGCGGTGATCTTCGGAGCAGGAATCCCGAGGTTCTGGAAGAACGAGCTCAGGTCGCTGGTCTGGTAGCCGCCTCCCAACTCGATTACGGCGATGCATTGTCCGGCGCCATTCAGACCAGCAGGGAAGTCGTAGGCATTTGCTACTTCAAGCGGTGAATACGAGACAGCTACCGCATGAGGGCGGACGTTCCGCCTCGGCTTGCGCAACCTAAAGTGCGGTTTGGCTTGGGGTCGATTATCCAGACCGAACACTCCTTCGATCACCCCGCCCAAATCGGCGGGCACGGTGAGCGGGCCGGTCCTGCCGCGATATGTTCCGGATTCATGCTGGTATCTCTTCAATTTCGCGCCAAACGCGGCATTGAATGCCTGAACGCTACCTCCCAGCTTCACGATGCGTCTGGCCCTGTCCACGCTCACGGTTTGAAGTCCGTGCTGTCTTGCAAAGGCTCGAATTTTCCTAAGATCGGCCATTGACGCCCCGTGCGACTTTTCAAATTCTTCGCGTGTGAGGTATTTCCGTTCGCGGGGAAGGCGAGCAGCCTCTACCTCGACGGAGGGAAACGATCCCGGCTTCGATCTCCTTCGCAGTAAGACGGCTACTTCGATCTGCTCGTTCGGATCAGCTGGCCCAACATCACGAGCGCCCGGAAGTGCGGCCCGGGCGCTTCCCTTTAATTCGACGCGATCTCGTGGCTTTGCCATGCACGCCTCCAAGAGGATTCAGATGCAGCAGCGGGCGGGGAGCCTAAGTATATTCCGGGATTCGATAAGTCAGCGCACTAACGAACGTGCACGTTGGAGCCTCGTAAGAACGTTTCAGTTTATCCGACCGCCGTGCTTACGAATTCCCGAAGGAGGGAAGCATCGATCAGTTCCGCGTCAACAAAGTCTCTGAAAATACGAAAAATGAGTGAGTAGAGTGCGGAGTCTCTTTTGTTGGAGCGGGCGATGGGAATCGAACCCACGTCCGAAGCTTGGGAAGCTTCTATTCTGCCATTGAACTACGCCCGCGCCGCTTCTAAGTATATGAAACGCCTTGCCCTTACGCAACCGCCCGAATTTGCTTCGGGTCACAATAGGTCACAATAACTTGTTCGAGCGGGATTTCGCCGGTGTATCTGGCCGTCATTGCCGATGAACTGTGACCCATCATCTGGCGAAGTACAGCGGGATTCATTCCAGCAAGTTCCCAGCGCCTATTGCAACCGTGCCTAAATGCGTGCATTCCGGCCTTCGGCAAACCGATTGCCGCGAGCGCGGGATGCAGCCCATCAGCGAGCACATTAGTTTCACGCAACGGTGAACCATTTCTTGAGTGGAACACGAACGCGGTTGGCGTTTGAATGCTGCCGTTCAGAAATTTTTTCAGCATTCGCATCGCTTCTTTGCCTTCGCGGTCTGCTAAAAGCACCGTGCGATAAGCCGCTGCATTTTTGCAGGGACCTATCGTATAGGTTCGCTGATCCGAAGACTCGTCAATCCGAATGATTCCCGACGCGAAATTCACATCGTTCACCCGCAGGGCGAACAACTCTCCGCATCGGAGACCAGTGGCCGCAGCCAGAATAAAAGCCATCGCGTAGATTTCCTTTCGGGAATTGTCCAGCGTATCGAGCTTCTTTACGGCTGCCGCGATTCGCTTGGCATCTTTCCACGAAAAGGAAACTGCTTGGCGACTCTCAATCTGCATTTGTAACTTGTCTTTTTCGGGTATGGCGAGTCCTTGTTGGGAGAACGGGGGCTTTTTGTCTTTCGAGATGCACGACAGAATGCGCTGCATAGTCCGCAACACGTTCTTAATCGCAGGGCGACATCGAAAAACGCACCGGACTATTCCGCTGCTACACATCGCGTGTGGAAAACGGTGCAACCGTCCCGAGTATCGCAACGTTGGAGAAGTATGCTCGCGCCCTCGAAATTCCGATGTACGCTTTTTTCTACGATAGCGAGGAGCCGCCCAAGGCTCCAGTGTTGCCGAAATCGAAAAACGGCCACGACGCCGAATGGGGAGCCTAGCGCGTTGGCGCTCGGCATGATCAAGCGTCATATTGCGGCGGCAGGTCCAGCGGGAGTCGATTGCGTGCGGATACAGGTGGTGATCAATCGCTGGCGGCAAAATGACGGTGATGCCGTGGCCGAATTCGAGAAAACGAACCAGCGCTCCGTTCTCACGCGTCTGCCTAACGATTATCGTCAGGTGACGGAAGCCGTCGCCATGGGCACGCCCTTGGTTGGCAGCACTAGCAACGTGCTCCTGGCGCGCTATCGCGAACTGGCCTCATGGCTGTTGGCAGGCACTGGCGGTGCGATCGACGCCGCGCAGCCCACCGCGAGAGCGCAAGCGTAAGCCTGTGCCGCGCGATGTCCGGCTCCGCCTAGTAGTCGAGGTAATATTTGTGCAGATCGGCCATGGTCATCTCGCCGTCTTGCATCAGTTCGATGGTTGGGTCCGGGCCGTCGTTGGATAGCCGCGCCCAGACCGTATCGCCGGCGCGGAAGGTGGTGAGCTTCTCCGGCTTCCCGTTCTGGTCCAGGAATTTGGTGTTGGCATTAACCTTCGCAAGCACGGTAACTTCCGTCGGCCGCTTCAGTAGCACCTGTGAATTGGCGATGTCAACCGACGAAATGATAAAAAACTGCTCGCCGGCGGCATTTTTCACAATTTGTTTCGTGGGAGAAAGAATCACCGGGACCGGGCGGGGCAACGGCGTGGTCGGCACAGGCGCAGTTGCGCGCGGCATAGCCGCGTGAGGCATGGTCGCGGGCGGCGGAGTTGTGGCAGTCGGAGCCGCGCCGCGGTGCTGGAATTTCCCCTGCCGAGCACCGCCCGGATGGTTTTGAGCCAGCGCACTTCCGGGAACAGCCATGCCCATCGCCAACACCGCGAATGCAACAGAGCGAACGAAACTATTCATATCGGAGCGCCTCAATGGGATCAAGTCGCGCGGCTTTGCGCGCAGGATAGTAACCAAAAAAGATGCCGACACCGGCGGAAAATAGCGCGGCGATAATCACTGACGACGGCGAAACAAAAGTCGACCAGCCCAGCACGTGTGAAATGAACGCCGAACCAATCACCCCCAGCGAGATGCCTACCAGCCCGCCAAGGGAACTTAAGACCACGGCTTCACTGAGAAATTGCCGCTGCACATCTTCTTCCGTAGCGCCGACGGCCATGCGCACGCCGATCTCGCGCGTGCGCTCGGTGACCGACACGAGCATGATGTTCATGATACCGATGCCGCCTACCAGCAGCGAAATTGAAGCGATCGCGCCAAGCAATATGGTCATAACCATGGAGGTGGAAGCGGCGGCTTGCGCGAATTCGTTAGGGCTGCGGATGATGAAATCGTCGCTTTCGTCGGCGCGGAGGTGATGGCGCTGGCGAAGCAGACCTGAGATTTCCTGCTCCACTTGCGGCATCACCTGCTGCGAACTCGCCGAGACCATGATCAGCTGCACCCAGCTGATGCCGGAGATTTTCTTCTGGACGGTCGTGTAGGGCATGATAATCACATCGTCTTGGTCTTCGCCGGTCGGCGACTGTCCCTTGGTTTCCAGCACGCCCAGCACGCGAAACGGCAAATTCTGAATGCGGATCGTCTTTCCCACCGGATCCTCAGTGCCGAATATCTCCGTGACGATGGTGTGGCCGATCTCGCAGACGTCCGCTGCCACGTCTACGTCGCGTTGGGTAAAGGAGCTGCCCTGCACCACGGGCCAATTGCGGATCTGCGTGTATTCGGGCGAAGCGCCATATGCGCGCGTGAACCAGTTCTGATTGCCGTTCACCACCTGAACCGATGAAAACGCGATCGGCGACACGGCCACAACGTTCTGCACGTGGGCGAGAATGGCATTGGCGTCATCGGGCGTGAGCGTCTTGGTTGCTTCGCTGCCCATGCGAACTCCGTTGGTATTCACGCTGCCGGCGAAAACCATGATCATGTTGGTGCCCAGCGATTGAATCTGTTGCTGAACCTGCTCGCTGGCGCCTTCGCCGATCGCGACGGTGCAGATCACCGCGCCCACGCCGATGATGATGCCCAGCATGGTCAGGATGGTGCGCATTTTGTTCCGGGCGAGAGCCCGGAGAGCCACACGAATCACTTCCCTAGGGTTCATAAAGCACCTTTACGCCTGCCGCGAATCTCCATTACCGGGGACCGCGCGGACCGCCAAAGAACGGTGAACGGCTGCCGCCGGACGACGAGCCGGTTTGCTCCGTGGTGACCAGCACATCGCCGACGTTCAGATCTCCCTGAAGCAGCTGCGTGTCGTTGTAATCCGTTATGCCGGCCTGAACGGCTACCGGTATCAGCTGTTTCTGCGGCGACAGCTTCCAAACGGTTTGCCAGCCGTTGATGTGCGTGGTCGAGGCCTCCCGCGATATGTGGTACTGATTGAAAAGTTTCTGCAGCGCGACGGGAGTCATGTTCGGTTTGAAGGTCAGCGCTGGATTCGGAATTTCGACGGTGTTCTCCGCGTGTCCCGTCGGGATCGTGACGTAGGCCGTTTCTCCAGGCAGCAGCTTTTCATCCGGGTTGCTGAAATCAATGATGGTGTTGTACGTCACAACGTTCTGAACGGTCGTCGGATTCAGGCGAATATTGCTCACCCGCCCGTGAAAGATCTCATCGGGAAACGCGTCTACCTGAAAGGTCACCGGGATTCCGTGCTTGATGTTGCCGGTGTCGGACTCGTCCGTGGCGGCATACACCTGCATTCGCGAGAGATCCTGCGCCACCGAAAACACATTGGGAGCCTGCAAAGTGGCTGCAACCGACTGGCCCACGTCGATGTTCCGGGCGATTACCGTTCCAGCAATCGGCGAGGTAATGGTGGTGTATTGCAGCTGCGTTTCGGCTGCATCGAGCGCACCCCGCATTGATGTGATCTGCGTTTTCGCTTGCGCCAGCTGAGCTTTGGCTTGGTCCACGGCTGCTTCAGAGGATTTTACGTCCGCCTGAGCCTGGCCGAGGGTAGATTGAGTTTGGTCGTTCGAGTCCGTGGAGACCACGCCGGAGGTCCACAAGTCCTGTGACCTTCTGGCCGTGGCGACTTCGTACGCGGCATTGGCCTTTGACTTGGCCAGATTGGCTTCATCCACTTGCACGTTCGCTTCGAGAGTGGCGAGGTCGGCTTCGGCGTTTTCGAGATTGCCGCGGGCCTCGGTGACCTGTGCTTCATAGATGGCCGGGTCTAGTTGGGCCAGCACCTGTCCGTCCTTCACCCGGGTATTAAAATCCGCGAAAATGTACTTCACGGTACCCGACACGTACGACCCAACGGGAACGGTAGTAAGAGGATTGATCGTCCCTGTTGCCTGCACCGCCGCGGTAATGTTCCCGCGCTTCACAACTGCCGTGGTGTACCTCGGGGCGCCCGAGCGCCCTCGGAAGTAGATCCAAACCCCCAGCAATACAACCAAGCATCCGATTACAAAGTATGTCTTCTTGTGGTTTTTATAGGAATCTCGTAGCGACATGGATCTCCGATGTGCGGGAAGCGTCCTCGACGACGGGCCCCGTTCTCAAAACCTCTCCACCTTACCCTTGTGGCTCCCCCTATGCCGATAGACGCAGTGTCTGTGAATTGGGTTACGTCCCGCATTCAAAGCGGCAAAAAGAGGGCGAACCACGTCGGTGACGCAGTAGAAGCTATAACTACCGTGATTCTAACATCGTCCGTGCTAAAGTGATCGCGGCCAGCCCGGCTGATAGCCCGGGGGCACTTGGGGGAAGAGTGGCGTATCGGGATCTGCGGCAGTTCCTAGGAAAGCTGGAAAAAGAAGGCGAACTCAAGCGAATCTCGCAAGAATTGGACCCGATTCTGGAGATTACGGAGATCACCGACCGCGCCGTAAAGGCCGGCGGTCAGGCGCTGCTCTTTGAAAAACCTCGCGGTGCGCGCATTCCAGTGGTTACCAATCTGGTGGGAACCGAGCGCCGGATGAATCTCGCTCTGGAAGCCGATTCGCTCGATGAGATTGCCGGGCGCATTTCCTCGCTGCTGGACATGCAATCGCCGCAAGGGCTGCTCGATAAGGTAAGAATGCTGCCGAAGCTGGCGGAGCTGGGTTCAGTGTTTCCGAAGACGGTTCGCAACGGCGCGTGTCAGGAAGTGGTCCTCACCGAAGGCTTTTCGCTGTTCGATTTTCCGATCCTGCAATGCTGGCCGCAGGATGGCGGCCGCTACATTACCTGGCCAATGGTTATTACCAAGAATCCCGAGACCGGAAAACGCAACGTCGGCTGCTATCGAATGCAAGTGTTTGATGAACGCAGCACCGGGATGCATTGGCAGACGCAAAAGCACGGCGCGGAGCACTATCGCAGCGCGCGCTCGAAAAACAAAGAAGGGAAGCTCGAAGTTGCCGTGGCGATTGGCGCCGATCCGGCAACGGCGCTGGCCGGAATTTTGCCCGTGCCGCCGGATATGGACGAGTTCATGTTTTCCGGCTTCCTGCGGCGCGAATCCGTCGAGACCGTCGCATGCAAGACCGTGGATCTAGAGGTTCCGGCAAACGCCGAGATCGTTCTCGAAGGCCACGTGAATCTGGGCGAAATGCGCACCGAGGGGCCGTTCGGCGATCACACCGGATTTTATTCACTGGAAGGGCAATACCCGGTGTTTCATGTGACCTGCGTAACTCATCGGAAAGAACCGTTGTACCTGACCACCATCGTAGGTCCGCCGCCGCAGGAGGACTACTTCATCGGCCATGCGATCGAACGGATATTCCTTCCGGTGATGAAGCTGCAGAATCCGGAGATCGTCGACGTGGCCATGCCCGCTGAAGGAATCTTTCAGAACTTGATGATCGTCTCGATTCGCAAGAGCTATCCGGGCCACGCGCGCAGAACGATGAACGCCATTTGGTCGCTCGGGCAGGCGATGTTCACGAAAGTCGTCGTCGTGGTCGATCATGACGTAAACGTGCAGGACTCAAAAGAAGTGGTCTGGAAGGCTCTCTGTGCCATTGATCCCGAGCGCGACATTCAATTCGTGCTCGGCCCAGTTGATACGCTAGACCACTCCGCGCGGCGCCAAGACTTTGGCTCAAAAATGGGAATCGATGCGACCAGAAAATGGCCGGAAGAGGGCTACACCGGCAGATGGCCAGACGAGATTCGCATGGACTCCGCCACCAAACGGCGGATCGACGACATTTGGCAGCAACTTAGAATTGATGGCCTTCGAAAATAGTTTCGCAGTGCGCCGGTCGGAAATCGTCGTATTGCCGTCCACAGCACTGTTCGCGAATTAGCGGCGATTCGCCGAATCGCTCCCGCCGATAGGAATCCTGAGGTCCGAAAGCGACCTTTGGGGTTTTATCAACAGCACACCAACCTAACAACTCGATTGACAGTCTTCGGCGTGGATGCAATAAACGAAGCACGGGGAAGGTACCAGTGCTAACAGTACTACCGCCTGCGTACCTTGAAGTCGCCCAGGGGTAGGGCGAATTAGAACCGAACAGCACGAGGGTCCTGCGTAAGGACACCAGACTCAGGAAAGCAGCCTGCGCAATCGGGCTGCATGGGAGTGAGGGGCCGCGCGATGTTCAACCTGGGCAAATCGAAATCATTAATTGGATTGGACATTGGTTCGAGTTCCGTCAAGGCCGTCGAGCTGAAACGCGCTAAGGACGGGTTCGAGCTGGTCAGCTACGGCCTTGAGCCGCTGGCTCAGGACACGGTTGTGGACGGCGCGATCATGGATGCGCCTTCCGTGGCCGAAAAGATCATTGCCATCTTCGACGGTCAGAAGATCAAGGCCAAGGAAGTGGCGACCTCTGTCTCCGGCCACTCGGTGATCGTCAAGCGAGTTAGCATGCCGCTGATGACCGAAGAAGAGCTTTACGATCGCGTCCAAGCGGAAGCCAGCCAGCACATTCCTTTCGACATCGCGGACGTGAACCTCAGCTACCAGCTGCTGGAAGCCACGGAAAACCAGATGGACGTGCTTCTGGTGGCGGTAAAGAAGGACAAAATTCTGAACCACACCAACGTGCTGGCCCAGGCCGGCAAGACTCCGATGGTCGTGGACATCGACGCGTTCGCCTTGCAGAACTGCTACGAAGTGAATTACGACCTCGATCCGTCGCAGGTGGTCGCTCTTTTGAATATCGGCGCGAGCGTGATGAACATCAACATCATCCGCGGCTGGACGCCGCTGTTTACCCGCGACGTTTCGGTCGGCGGCAATCAATACACGGATGCGTTGCAGAAAGAGCTCGACCTGAGCTTCGAGGATGCCGAGAAGCTGAAAATGGGCGGCACCCACGCCGGCGTCAGCGACGAACAGCGCAGCGCCATTCTGCGATCGGTCTCCGACATTCTGATCCTCGAAATTCAGAAGACATTCGATTTCTTCCGCGCCACAGCAAGCGGCGAAAACATCCGCCGAATCGAGGTAGCCGGCGGAACCGCTCGGGTTCCCGGCCTGCTCGATTTCCTGAAAGAAGAATTCGCAATGCCGGTTGAAGAGCTCTATCCGTTTCGCAAGATCGTGGTAAACCCCGGGCGCCACAACGAAGAAGAGCTTCGCGAATGGGCGCCGCGCCTGGCGATCGCTGTTGGCTTGGCGCTGAGGAGCTTCGACACTCCATGATTCGCATAAACCTTCTCGGACAAGCGCGTCCCAAGGCCGCCAAGCAAGCTGTGCCGCTGGAAGCGACGGTACAGATCTTGTTTCTAACGGTTGCGGTGGCGCTTGCAGCGGTGATTTTAGGCGTCACCTATTTCCAGCAGAAGCGCGAGCTGGATAACACCAACAAAAAGATACTAGCCCTGAGAGTCGAAAAGCAGAGCCTGCAGCAGATCAAGACAGACGTCGACCGGTTTCAGAGCGAGAAGGCGGTTCTGCAGCAGCGCATCGACGTGATTGAAACGCTGCAGAAGAACCGCAGCGGCGCTCAGCAACTGCTTCAAATGGTGGCCGACACGGTGGTGCGTGTGGATTCCCTTTGGCTAACCTCGCTGACCCGCCAAGGGAGCTCTCTGACCATCCAGGGCCAAGCGGGCTCGATCGACGCCATAGCAAACTTTTTGACGGAGATGAAGCGCTCGGGATACTTCGACCAGATCGAGCTGAAGGATGCAAAGGAAAGCGACCTGGTGCCGTCAGTTCAGACATTCGAATTCTCGATGACCGCTTCCGTTGCGGGCTCGAGCGGAGCAACGTCGCAGGCCACGGGAAGCACGCAACCATCGCGGCCATCTGTGCGGGGAAGGAGCTAGCAATGGCGACATCATTTCGAGACTGGCCCTGGCCCCTTCAGGCTCTTTTTTACGCAGCTCTTGCGGTGGCTTTGGTGCTGGCAGGCTATTACGTTCCCGGCTCTCCTCTGGCTAGCGTCCGCTCGGACCTTGAGAGCGCGCAATCGGAATTGAAGCCGCTGCAAGCGGACGTTGAGAGCCTGCGCGTTTACAGGCAACGGCGCACCGAATTGCAAGCGGATATGGACGCTCTCCAAAAGCAACTGGCCACTCTGCAGACCATCGTTCCTGAAGAAAAGCAGACCGATCAATTTATCCTGATGGTGGATCGCGCGGCGAACAGTTCGGGCGTCACGATACGATCGCTCACTGCCGGACCGGTTGACCAGCAACCTTACTACTTCGAGATGCCATTTGGCATTCAAGCCGACGGTCCCTACTACTCGGTGATGGACTTCTTCTCGAAGATGGGTCGCCTTTCGCGAATCATCAACGTCGGCGATCTCAAACTGGATGCAATTGCTGCTGGGAGATCCGGCAAGGCTCATATCGCGCCTGGCACTTCGGTGGAAGGAACTTTCACCATCACCACGTTCTTCACAAGTCCGGCGCTGGAACAAGCCAGCGCGAAACCGGCTAAAGCAAAGTCGAGACGGTAGGGAAATATGACCAGACTCGCAAGAGAAGGCGCCAAGTCCGCGGCCGTGCTGGCCATTGCGCTGATCTTTGGCGCTGCGGCGTGGGCGCAGGGTACAGCACCCAAAAAGCAGGTTCGCAGGGCGCGTGCCGCGGCTTCGTCCCGTTTGGTGGGCAGACCTGGCCATCGAAACGCTAAGGCGATGCCAAAGCATGGGAAGCGGCCTATTGCCAGATCTGTCGTGGCTGCACCGGCCGTGGCGCAGGCTGCCGCACCTGTCGCGACTCCGGCACCCGGACCCGTCGACCAGAACATCGATTTGGTGGGCAAGCGCGATCCATTCGTCGCGCTAATCAATGTCGCAAAGCCTAACGGCGGGCCGCTGCCTCCGGGTAAAGCTGGCTTGGTGATTGGCACCCTCTCTGTGCAGGGAACGGTGCAGTCGCCCAACGGAATGATTGCCGTGATCGCCAACCCGGATCAGAGAGTTTATTTCGTACGAGAGGGCGACCGCTTGTACGACGGCGTAGTTGAAAAGATCAATTCGGACTCTGTCACGTTCCAGCAAGACACGAAAGACGCCTTCGGGAAACCGATCGAGCGAACTGTGGTGAAGCGAATCTATCCGAGCGCAGGAGATCAGCAATGAGGATTATGTGGAGGGCGTGGGGGCTGGGCGCGCTATTGGCGGCTGGCTTGTTGCTGTCGAACGGAGCGCTGCGGGCGAATGAAGCGCCCGTAGTGCACGTGAAGGTGGTGACCGCCGGCGGAGCGACGCGTCTGGTAGCGCAGGCGACGGGCTCGTTCGAGTATTCCACCTATCGCCCGAGCGGACGCCTGTACGTGCTCGAATTGAGCGGCGTCGCGGCTGCTGACCCGGCGGGCGTGCGGCAGCTGAACTCCGGTCTCGTGAAGGGATACCGAATTCTGAGCTACGCCACGGGCGACACTCCGAACGTGCGACTCGAAATTCAATTAGCCCCTGGCGCCAGCGTCGACGTGCAACGTCCGGACCCGCGCGACGTGGCGCTACTCGTCTCTCCGGCTCTCAATTCCGCGAATCTACAGAACCTGCTGCAGCAGGACAATGCGCAACTGCACCCTGCCGCGCTGTTGCCTGCCAGCGATTCATCGGTCAGCGGGTCTGTTCCCACCGGTGGGGACGTTATTCGGCAAGTGAACCTCATTGAGACTGACGGCGCGACCAAATTAAATGTATCCGCCTCTGGCCGCTTGGCATATCACGCGATGCGGCTACACAATCCGGAGCGCTTGGTTCTAGACTTTGACGGATCGCGTCTCCGTACCTCTGCGCGGAGGATATCCAGCAACCTCGATCCCGTGCGCGATGTTCGCATGGCACAGTTCCGGCCGGACGTCACTCGTGTAGTGATCGACCTACGTGGCCCCGAAGCCGCATACCAGATTGCCGGCAATGGCGACGCTCTGACGGTCACGTTCGCGCCACAGGGTGCCCCCGCCGCGGCAGCGAATTCGGATGCCTCAGCGGGCACCACAAAGTTGGTGACCACAAGATCCGCCGTTTCAGCGGCTAAATCCACTGCCAGAGAGGAAACGGCCCAGATCGCTACGTCTGTGCCAGCTTCCGTTACAGTGTTGCCGGTTAGCCTTACTCAGCCAGCTGGTGCATTCGCCGCCCCCGCCGGTCAGCCAGCCCCTCTAACTCCCGCGGCAGGGCCACAATCCGCTGCGTCCGGCACTGAAACGACGAAATTCACGGGCGAGCCGATTTCGGTGGACCTCAAGGACGTGGATCTGCGTGACTTCTTCCGGCTCATTCATGAAATTAGCGGCCTGAACGTGGTGGTCGATCCCAACGTCAAGGGCAGCCTGACAATCGATTTGAACGATGTGCCGTGGGATCAAGCTCTCGACATCGTGCTGAAAAACAACGACCTGGAAAAGCAGCTGGACGGCAACGTGCTGCGCATCGCCACTCAGTCTACCTTGCGAAAGGAAGCTGACGAAACGCGTGACCTGGCGCTGGCGCAGGCGGAGTCGGTTCCAGTTGTTACCACCACTCGCGTGCTTAGCTATGCGAAAGCAACCACGCTAGCCGACACGCTGAAAAAGTTCCTCTCGCCGCGCGGCGATATTATCGCCGACGACCGCTCAAACATGTTGATCATCCGCGATATTCCGAGCACCTTGCCGGTGATCGACAATTTGATTCGCGAACTGGACCGCCGCTCGCAGCAGGTGGAAATCGAGGCCCGCGTCGTTGAGGCGAATCGTAACTTCGCTCGCGATATCGGCAGCCAATTCGGCATTTCCGCGGGAAACTCGAGCGGCAGCAATCTTATCAGTGGCGGCGCCGGAGCCAGCCCGTTTACTCGAAATTTCCCCCCGCTTCCGGAGCCTCCGGTAATCGTTGGCACTGGCGGCTCCACGGCGACTTCGGGGCAGATCCCGCTTATGTCGAACCTGCCTGCGCAGGCGCCCACCAGCGGCATTTCCTACAACTTCACGTCCACGAATTTCGCGCTGGACATGATCATCACCGCGGCTGAAAGCAGAGGCGTGGGCAAGCTGCTGTCTCAACCGAAGATCATCACCCAGAATAACGAGAAAGCCACCGTAAAACAGGGCGTCAAGATTCCCGTGCAGACCGTGGTGAACAACACGGTTTCCGTTCAATTCGTGGATGCTGTGCTGGAACTGGACGTCACCCCGCAGATCACCGCGGACGGCACGGTATACATGGACTTGACCGTGGAAAACGACCAGATCGACCAATCCATCCCGCGGGTACAAGGCATCCCGGCTATCGACACACAGTCTGCCGAGACCAAAGTGACCGTCCAAGATGGCCAGACGGTCGTAATCGGAGGTATCATCGTCACGACGCAGAGTACCTCCGTCAACCAGGTGCCGCTGGTCGGCAGCATCCCGTTGCTGGGGAACTTGTTCAAAGAGACGTCCGTAAGCTCTACCTCAGCCGAGCTGCTGTTCTTCGTCACTCCTCGGATTTTGCCGAGCTAAGGCGAGAGAATACGGAGAAAGTTATCGCTAGCAGTGGCGCCACAGGACCAGGATGAAAGCAGCCGAAGCCGCCACCATTCGCGAATGGAGCGGCTTCGGCTCGCTTTAGAACAAATTCCCGCCGACGCGATCGTTGTCTCGCACCTTCCCAATATCCGCTACTTGTGTGGTTTCTCCGGCTCCGCAGGATTGTTAGTGATAGATCGCGCCCACGCGACGTTCTTCACCGATAGCCGCTACACGATCCAGTCACAACATGAAGTCGTCGGTGCGCGTGTGCGTATCGCCAAGAAAGGCCCTTTGCGCGCCGGCGGAGAATTGCTGCGCGCGCGCAGATCGCTGCGGCGCGTAGCCTTCTCGCCCGCGCAGGTCACCGTGGCGCAGAAGCAGGCCCTCGACGCCGCTGTATCTCGCAAAGTTCGCTGGATCAACGATGGCGGAGCGATCGAAAAGCTGCGCGCGGTGAAAGATGCAGGCGAAATAGAGACCATCCGCGAAGCCGCCCAACTTGTGAGCCGCACATTCGATCGCACGCGGCGCATTGTGCGTCCAGGAATCTCGGAACTGAACCTGGCGGCCGAGATCGAGCGTGACTTCAAGCGTCAGGGCGCCGAAGGTCCCTCGTTCGAGACCATAGTGGCGTCCGGACAGCGCTCCGCGTGGCCTCATGCGCACCCCACTGGCAAAGAGGTCGCCAAAAACGAATTGGTCGTCCTGGATCAGGGTGCTATACTCCGCGGTTACTGTAGCGATATGACCCGCACGGTGTTCGTAGGCAAGGCATCGCAAAGGATCAAGGGCCTCTACAAAGCCGTACAGGACTCGCTGGAAGCCGGTAAGGCAGCGGTCCGGCCGGGTTCCAAGGCAGAGGACGTGGACGCGGCCGCTAGGAACGTGCTACGCCGGGCAGGTTTGGGGCGTTACTTTACACACAGTACGGGCCACGGGGTCGGCCTGGAAATCCACGAGTCTCCCCGGCTTGGCAAGGGAGACCAGACGGTTCTCGCGGAGGGCATGGTCATCACCGTGGAGCCGGGCATCTATATCGAAGGCTTGGGCGGAATCCGCATTGAAGACGATATCGTGGTGACGGCGCGCGGCGCGCAGGAATTGACTACAGCTCCCCGGGATCTGATCGAACTTTAAATGGCGAAAAAATCTAAGGCAGTAGCCGGTCCGGCATCGGAATCCGTTGGCGTGAACCTGGACGAAATTGAGAGCCTGCTAACGTTCATGCAATCGCACGGACTCGAAGAACTTGAATACCAGCGTGGCGATCTGCACGTTCGCCTCAAGAAGGCGTCCGTGGCCCAAACTTCCATCGTGCGCCCAGCCGCGGTTGAGCTGCAGCCGGCCGCGCAGGCGCTCCAGGGAAGCGTTCCCGCGGCGCCCGCGCATGGAAGCAGCGCCCAGCGTGCGGAAGCCGATGATGTCCACACCATCAAATCGCCGATCGTCGGAACCTTCTACTCGTCCCCCAGCCCGGAGGCTGACCCCTTCGTAAGCGTAGGAGCGCGCGTGGATGCGGGACAAGTGCTCTGCATCATCGAAGCGATGAAATTGATGAACGAGATCGAATCGGATGTGGCCGGCGAAATCGTGCGCATCCACGTGGAAAACGGCAAGCCGGTCGAGTATGGAGCGCCTCTCTTCGACATTCGATCGAGCTCGAAGGCTAAGAAGTAGCGAGCTATTCCAAGTGGCGGGCTCCAGGCAGCCTTTGAATAATTCCGGCTGTTCCGTGAACACATGTTCAAGAAAATTCTGATCGCGAATCGAGGCGAGATTGCGCTGCGCGTTCTGTGTGCGTGCAAGGAGCTCGGCATTCGCACCGTTGCTGTCTACTCCGAAGCCGACCGCCACGCTCTGCACGTGCGCTTCGCCGACGAGGCCATCTGCATCGGCCCTCCGCGCAGCACCGATAGCTATCTAAACATTCCGCAGGTCATCAGTGCCGCCGAAATCGCCAATGTGGACGCCATCCATCCCGGCTACGGCTTTCTTTCCGAGAACGCCAACTTCGCCGAAGTCTGCGAGGCTTCGCATATCACCTTCATCGGCCCATCGCCCAAGGTGATCCGCATGATGGGCGAGAAAGATCAGGCGCGCGTGGAAATGGCCGCGGCCGGCCTGCCCGTGATTCCGGGAAGCGATGGAATCGTTGCCGATGAAGCGGCTGCCGCGGATGTGGCTTCCGAGGTTGGCTTTCCGCTGATGATTAAGGCAGCCGAAGGCGGCGGAGGGCGCGGCATGCGGGTCGTCCGCAACAAGAAAGAGCTGCTTCCTGCGTTTCACACCGCGCGCGCCGAAGCCGACCAAGCCTTCGGCAGTCCCAACGTGTACATCGAGAAGCTGATCGAGAGTCCGCGCCACATCGAATTTCAGGTTCTCGGCGACCGCCACGGCAACGTGATTCACCTCGGCGAGCGCGAATGCTCGCTGCAGCGCCGCCACCAAAAGGTGGTCGAAGAATCGCCGTCCACGGTGATCGACGACGCCACGCGCAACCGGCTCGGGAAGCAAGTAGTCGAGGCGCTTCGCAAAGTCGGTTACACCAGCGCCGGGACCGTCGAGTTCCTGCGTGACTCCACCGGCGATCTCTACTTCATCGAGATGAATGCGCGTATTCAGGTCGAGCATCCCGTCACGGAAATGGTCACCGGAGTCGATCTGGTGAAGTCGCAAATTCGCCTGGCTGCGGGTGAGAGCATGGATGAGGTCGTCGGTCGAGTCACATTTCGCGGGCACGCCATCGAGTGCCGCATCAACGCGGAAGATCCTGAGAAGTTCACTCCGTCGCCCGGACGAATCACTGCGTTTCGCGTCCCCGGAGGGCCCGGCATTCGCGTGGATACCGCTGCCTACTCCGACGCCGTTGTGCCGCCCTACTACGATTCATTGGTCGCCAAGCTCATCGCCTACGGCCACGACCGGACCGAGGCCATCGCCCGCATGAATCGCGCGCTCGACGGATTTGTTGTCGAGGGCATCAAGACCACGATTCCTCTGCACAAGCGCATTCTCGCCTTCCCGAAATTTTTAGAGGGGAAATTCGACACACACTCGCTCGAACGGATGCTCGCGGCTGATTCGAAATAACCACTTGGCTTGATGCGGCTTAATGCACGCTCCGCACTCCTGTATGAGCCATGAGACAATATTTGCCGCGTGAGGCGCGCTTGTTTCCACCTGTCTACGCCATCATTGATTCCACACTTTCCGGAGATCGAGCCATCGCGTTCGTGCGCGCGCTTTCCGCTGCGGGAGTGACGCTATTTCAACTCCGCCACAAGACGTCTTCGACGGCCGCAATATGCGCGGAAACTGCCTGCCTGCTCGGGAGCATCGCGTCGCCAGAGGTTCGCCTGATCGTCAATGACCGCCCGGACATCGCCGCGATCAGCGGTGCAGCGGGGGTGCACGTCGGCCAGGACGATCTTCCGGTGGAAGCCACCCGCCAAGTCTGTGGATCTTCGCGATGGGTGGGCGTTTCGACACACAATCTCGATCAATTACGAGAGGCGGACCGCACTTCGGCGGATTATATTGCCGTGGGGCCGATCTTTCCTACGGCCACAAAGGGCAATCCAGACCCAGTAGTGGGCGTGGAATTTGTGCGCGCGGCTCGGCAGTTGACGCGCAAGCCGCTGGTGGCCATCGGCGGAATCACCGCTGAAACGGCGGAGCAGGTTTACCGCGCTGGCGCCGATTCGGTGGCAGTGATCCGCGACCTGATTGTGGCCGCCGATCCAGCCGCCCGCGCCCGCGACTACTTCGCCGCCGTTGAACGCGCGCGGCTTGAAGAATCAGGGCAAGCTGTACGTTTCAGTCGCTAAGCAGGGAAGCGTGAGTACTCCAACTCAAACTCGGCACACCGGGGAATTCGTCAAGGGCCTTGGCCTTTTCGACTCCACGATGCTTGTGGCCGGGTCGATGATTGGCTCCGGCATTTTCATCGTATCGGCCGATATCGCTCATCAGGTTCAAAGTCCCGGATTGCTGATTCTCGTGTGGCTCGCCTCAGGACTCATGACCATCATCGCCGCGCTCAGCTATGGCGAACTCGCAGCCGCTATGCCGCACGCCGGCGGGCAGTACGTCTACCTGCGCGAATCCCTGGGCCAAATTTGGGGCTTTCTGTACGGCTGGACGATGCTTCTGGTGATTCAGACGGCCACTATCGCTGCCGTCGCCATCGCTTTCGCCAAATTCACCGCCGTGATTTTTCCGTGGTTTTCCGCCACGGCTTGGATCGGCAAAGCGGGCACATTTGGCCCTTGGCAATTCTGGTTCGGATCGCTCGGTCCCTACCACGTGGGACTCAATCGCCAAAACCTGCTGGCGATTCTCTCGATTGTTCTGCTCACCTGGGTGAATTCGCGCGGCCTGCGCCTCGGCAAGATCGTGCAGAACGTGTTCACCGTCACGAAGACCGGCTCGCTCGCCGTTCTGGTGCTGCTGGGTTTCTGGTTCACCACCGCCGCGGCGCGTTCTGCGAATTTCACCGGATTTTGGCGCCATGCCGGCTGGTCCATGCTGCATCCCTATCCGCCCGATTCGCCCACGCGCATGATCGGCACGCTCACCCTAATCGGCGTCGCCATGGTCGGTTCGCTTTTTTCCATGGACGCGTGGAACAACGTTACTTTCACTGCCGCCGAGGTAAAGAATCCGCATCGCAATTTGCCACTGGCGCTGGCCATGGGCACCGGCATGGTGATTTCGCTATATGTGCTGGCCAACTTCGCCTATCTGCGCGTCCTGCCGCTTAGCGGCAGCCCCCATGGCGCCACGGCGCTCGCTCGCGGCATCGAATTTGCGGCCGACCAGCGCGTCGCCACAGCGAGTGCGCAGGTAATCTTCGGCCCCGCCGGCGCGATCCTGATGGCTCTGGCGATTTTGATTTCGTGCTTTGGCTGCAACAACGGACTGATCCTTTCCGGCGCACGCATCTACTACGCCATGTCCAAGGATGGCGTTTTCTTCCGGTCCGTGGCCAGCCTGAACAAGCGCCACGTCCCAGCCATGGCGCTGATCGTCCAATGCGTGTGGGCTTCGCTGCTTTGCCTTTCCGGCACCTATAGCCAACTGCTAGACTTTCTGATATTCGCCGTGGTGATCTTCTACATCCTCACCCTCACGGGACTCTTCGTTCTTCGCTGGAAACGCCCGGATATGCCGCGCCCGTATCGCGCCATCGGGTATCCTGTTCTTCCGGCGATCTATCTGGTGATGGCGGTGTTTCTCGAAATTCAATTGTTGCGGTATAAACCGCAATACACTTGGCCCGGACTCATCATCGTCCTGCTGGGTGTTCCGGTCTACGCGCTGTGGCGGCTGCAGATGAAGCGCTCCCGGCCGGCCGGCGCGCCGGCGGAGGTTTTTGACGATGCCAAGTAATACCGGGACCACGCCGCCGCCCGTGCAATCGAATCGGGGAGAACGAATGGGCCTGCCAATCTTCGCTACCAAGCCGCTGAGCGTCATCGCCGAGGAAGCCGCCGAAACCGGCGAGAGCTCGCTGCGCAGAGCCCTGGGCCCCGTTAACCTGATCACCCTCGGCATCGGTGCCATCATCGGTGCGGGCATCTTTGTGATCACGGGACAGGCCGCGGCGCAATTCGCCGGTCCTGCAATCGTCCTTTCCTTTGTCCTGGCGGGCGTGGCCTGCGCTTTCGCTGGCTTGTGCTATTCGGAATTTGCTTCGCTGATTCCCATTGCTGGCAGCGCCTATACCTACTCGTACGCCACGCTAGGCGAGCTCATCGCCTGGATCATCGGCTGGGATTTAATACTCGAGTACGCCTTCGGCGCGGCCACCGTCGCGGTCGGGTGGAGCGGTCATTTGCGCGCCTTTCTGCATGACATCGGTTGGAAACTGCCGGCGATTCCCGCATCTCACTTTACCCTGTGGGGCAGATCCTTCCAGTTGAATTACGATTACGTCGGATTTCTGATAATCCTCGCCATCACCAGCATTCTTGTGATCGGAATTAAGGAATCCGCCAACCTCACCACCGCCATCGTCATAATGAAAGTGGCCGTTGTGTGCCTGTTCATCGGGCTGGCGGTGCTTTTTCTGCAAGCGCACGCCTGGCAGCCGAATTTCTGGCACCCATTCCTCCCACCGAACACGGGAGTCCGGGGACAATTCGGCTGGTCAGGCGTTTTCCGCGGAGCTGGAGTTGTCTTCTTCGCCTACATAGGTTTTGACGCCGTCTCCACCGCGGCGCAGGAAGCCAAGAACCCGAAAAAAGATATGCCGATAGGTATCCTGGGTTCGCTGGTTATCTGCACCGTTCTCTACATTCTGGTCTCCGGCTTGCTCACGCACTTGGTTCCGTATCAAAAGCTCAACGTTCCTGACCCGGTGGTCGTGGGTATGCGCGTCACCGGTCACGAATGGGCCACGATCCTCGTGGAATTGGGGGCGCTGGGGGGGTTGGCTACCGTCATGTTGGTCATGCTTCTGGGCCAGTCGCGCGTGTTTTACTCCATGTCGCGCGATGGGCTGCTATGGCCTTGGGCCAGCAAAATTCACCCGCGCTTTCGCACGCCCTACATCACCTCCATCGTGGTCGGTCTTTTCGTCGCGATCTTGGCGACGGTAATTCCTCTGGACGTGCTCGACGAGATGACCAGCATCGGAACGCTCTTGGCGTTCGTTTTGGTCAGCGCCGGTGTGTGGGTGTTGCGCCGCACCCACCCGCAATTAGAGCGGCCGTTTCGCACGCCCTTGGTTCCTCTCGTTCCGATTCTCTCGATCTTATTTTCCGGATTTCTCATCCTGAATCTTGGACCTTGGACCCAAGTACGCCTGATTGTCTGGATGGCGATCGGACTGGTTATTTACTTCACCTATAGCCGCCATCACAGCAAGGTGCGCCTCGCGGCGGTGAAAAAGGAACAGGGCGCGGTAACATGAGCGGTACGGGCACGCATTTGCGAGAGCCGCCGCAGCATTCGTCGCTCTCGCGCCGTTTTTCTCCTCGCCGCGTTTGGCACTTTTTTCGAAAGACCTCGCTGCCGGATCGCGTCGCTTTCGCGGTCATTTTAGTTTACGCAGGCGTCCTGCTGGCGCGCCTTCTTGGCGCCAAGCTGAGCCCCTTTTCATTCGTAGGCTTCCTGGCATTCCTCGCAGTCGTGTACCTGCTGATTCGCAGCATTCCCTGGATTCGCGATCGCCTGCTTTGGAGTCTTCGCAATCGCCTCGCCGCCGTCTACATTTTCATTGCTGTCATTCCCATTCTGCTGTTGCTGGCCATGGTAGGAGTCGCAGTCTATCTATTGGAACTTCAAATCGGCGCGCACCTGTTGCACGACGACCTGCAGGCGCGCATCAGCATCATTTCGGCTGACACCAACGCGATCACCGCCGCTATATCGCGCGAGCCGGGCATCGAGCCCGACCGGCCGGTCCCGCCCAATACCACTGGCGTCGTCCCCAGCCCGCTGCTGTCGCGTCCGGGAGTTAAGAGCGTGATAGCCGCGGCGCAGGCCAGGTGGCCCTCTCTGAGCGTCTACCTAAACCACGGCTCGCAATTGGTTCGCGCCGAAAACGGCGCGCAGTTCGCGGGGCTGGTCGAATTTCGCGGCCGGCTTTTCTTCTCGTCGGCGAAAAGCCTGAAGGTTCCCGGTGGCCGCGCTACCGTCTTGGTCATCGCGCCCATTACGCCCACTATGCTCGATCATCTGCCGCCGCAATTAGGCCCTGTCAAATTGACGCTGCTCGATCCTGCCGAAAATCAGTCCGGGCGCGGCATCTCCTTGAACGGCACGGTGTACGTCACCACACAGGAGATCAGCAGCAATACGCGCCCGTTCCCCCCCAAAAAGTATTGGATCGATCCAGCGTTCAACGGTTACTCGACTCTTAAAGCGAGGCGAGCCGACCTCGGCCAGGACGCTGTCGAACGCCCGGTACTCGCTCAGTTTGGCCTGCGTTTCACCAGCGTAAATGGCGCGCTCCTGAACTCCGTGGGCGATATCGGTCCGTTCCTCGTGGACGCCCTCGAAGCGCTATTTGTAATTTTTCTGCTGCTCGAAGTCGCGGCATTCACGACCGGCTATTTTCTCTCGCGCACGATCACCGGTTCGATCTCCGATCTGTACGAGGGCACCATGCACGTCCGACGCGGCGACCTGGCCTACCGCGTCCGCATTTCTCGCCGCGACCAACTCGGCTCGCTCGGCGAATCGTTTAATGAAATGATCGGATCGGTCGGCGAATTGATCGACGAACAGCGCGAGCGTCAAAAGCTGGCTCACGAAGTGGAAATCGCGAGTGAAGTTCAGCAGCAACTATTTCCGCGTTCGCTGCCGTCCGTGCCTGGCCTCGACTTAGCCGCGATTTGCCGTCCCGCGCGAGTGGTCAGCGGCGACTACTATGATTTCATCACTCTCGGCCCCACGCGCGTGGCCCTCACCATCGCCGATATCAGCGGCAAGGGCATCTTCGCCGCGCTGCTGATGGCCAGCCTGCAAGCCGCCATGCGTAGCACCGCGCTCTTCGAAAGCGCTGCAGGCAGCGCCGAGATCGTATCCCGGCTCAATCGCCACCTGTTCAAAAACACTTCCGACGACCGCTATGCCACGCTCTTCTACGCCATCTATGATTCGGAAGCCAAAACTCTCACGTACACCAACGCCGGCCATTTGCCGCCATTTTTCATCAATGATGGTTGCGTGCAGTGCCTCGATCAAGGCGGCACGGTCGTCGGGCTCTTCGAGGAAGTCGACTACACCGAATGCACGCTTCCGGTCAAACCCGGGAGCCTTCTGGTGGCCTTCAGTGACGGCTTGACCGAGCCCGAAAACGTTTATGGCGAAGAATATGGAACCGCGCGGCTGAAGGCTGAGGTGCTTGCTCATCGCGGCCAGCCTGCCGCCAGGATTGCCGAAAGCCTGCTCACCGCCGTCGAGCAATGGTCCGGCACGGCCGAGCAAGCCGATGATATGACCGTCGTCGTCGCGCGCATGAGCTAAAGAGTGCTCGTGAACGCCGGAGAATCCTTGTGGGTCATGGCTTCAGCCATGACATAAAGCTCGGAAAATCCAAGCGGCTTTAGCCGCCGAAGCTCCCGTTTTTCAGTGATCGCGCAGACTCTAAAAGCGCGGCGCGCGTTTCGCATTATACTGTTGCAGCCTCGATGCAAACTCGCAGCTGGCGGCCTCACTTCGCGAGAATCCGGCAGAGCGCGCATCGGAGCGAGCCAGAAACATTGACGAAATATTGATCCCGCCATCATGAAAATTCTCACCGCTGCCGAAACCCGCGAAGTCGACCGCCTCAGCACCGAGCGCGCCGGCATCCCGAGCCTCGTGCTCATGGAAAACGCAGGCCGCGGCGTGGCGGAGTTCATTCGCTCGCACCTGCCCTCCTTCGCCCGCCGCAATGTGGTTGTGCTGTGTGGAAAGGGCAAGAATGGCGGTGACGGGTTCGTGGTCGCCCGTCACCTGCAGGAAATGGGCGCCACGCCGGTCGTCTACTTCTTTGCTTCACCGCAACACGCCAAAGGTGAATCTGCCGCGAACCTTGCTCTCTGGAAGGAGGCTGGCGGCAAGTTCGTTGTTGTCCCAGATGCGGCCGCTTTCGCTTCGGCAAACCTAGATTTTTCCGATCGGACGATCATCGTCGATGCACTCCTGGGCACTGGCGTGCGCGGCTCGGTCGAAGGTTTGCTGCGAAGCGTGATCGAAAAGATCGACGCGCGTCCGGCGAGCATTCCAGCCATCTCCATCGATATCCCATCCGGCTTGAACGCCGATTCCGGTGAAGTCTGCGGCGTCGCCGTCCGCGCCGATTACACCGTCACATTTACCGCGCCGAAACTTGGCTTTTTCTACGGAGCCGCTGCCGAGTATCAGGGCCAATTGGTCGTGCGCGAAATTGGTTCGCCGCCTGAGCTAGTCGAGGAAGTGGGCGGAGGCCGCCTCCGCTGGAGCGAACCCTCCGAATTCGCGCGCTTCGCCATTCCGCGCCGGCCCGAAGGCCACAAGGGCGATTACGGCCACGCACTCATCATCGCCGGATCGGTGGGGAAGACGGGAGCTGCAGTCCTGGCGTCCTGGGCTGCCCTGCGCGCTGGCGCTGGATTGGTCACCGTAGGCACCCCGGAACCAGCGCTGCCGTTGGTCGCGCAACATACGCCCGAAGTAATGACAGCTCCTCTGCCTGCCACGCTCGCTGGCACGATTTCCGGACGCAGCCTCGAAGGAAGCGCCTTCGCCGCGCTGCTGGCTGGAAAGCGCGCGCTGGCCATCGGGCCCGGCGTCACTACGAATCCCGAAACGCAGTCATTCGTTCGCCGCATCGTTACCGGCTCGCGCGAAGTCCCGATCATTCTCGATGCCGATGGCCTCAACGCCTTCGCCGGTCGCGCGTCGGATTTAAAGCATCCGGAGGGCCGTCTCGCCATCACTCCTCATCCCGGCGAAATGTCTCGTCTGCTGGGCTGCTCCATCGCGCAGGTTCAGAAAGACCGCGTTGACGTAGCCCTCAAAGCAGCCTCGGATTGGAATGCGCACGTAATTTTGAAAGGCCACCACACCATTGTGGCTTCGCCCAGCGGCCAGGCGTACATCAATTCCACCGGCAATCCCGGCATGGGCACCGGCGGCACTGGCGACGCGCTCACCGGCATGCTCGCCGCCATGACCGCGCAATTCGGCACTAGCGATTGGCATCGCGTGTTGGCGGTCGGAGTCTATTTGCACGGCCTCGCCGGCGACGTTGCCTTCGAGCAATCCGGCGGCGCGCCGCTGATGGCTTCCGACCTCATCCAATCCATCCCCGGCGCTTACCAGGAATTCTTCTCCGAGAGTGACCGTGCCTAATCGCGAAATTCTCACCCACTCCGCCGAGGAAACTATCGCGCAGGGCCGCGAACTTGGGACGCGCCTGAAGCCGCCCGTACTGATCTTGCTTTCCGGGGAACTCGGAGCAGGGAAGACCACCTTCACGAAAGGTCTGGTTGCGGGCTTGGGCGCTGCCACAGAAGACGAAGTAACCAGCCCCACATTCACGCTAATTCACAAATACGACCGCGGCCCGCGCGCTTACCATATCGATCTCTACCGCATCGCCGACGCGCAGGACCTCAGCACGCTAGGCATCGAAGATATTTTCACCGAGACGACCGTCGTGATCGTTGAATGGCCGGAAAAGCTCAGTCCAAATCTCGATTGGCCCATCCTGCGCATCACCCTCGATCATGTTGACGACAACACCCGCCGAATCCGCTTCGCTGGTCATCTCTGACCGAGCCACTACCCAGGCGCTGACCAAATGGCCGGCAACCCGTTTACCAAGCAAGTACGCCGCTCTATGGTGCGCCACTATGCCCGATCCTTTGGTCTGCTTACCGGATGAGCTTATTTCTGGTCCATTAAGTGGAAAATACCAGTCAGAAAACCCGGCACTGCGAAGTGGAACGCGACCAAGCTTATGACCAAGGCTACAACGGCGATGTATCCCTTCGGACTCTCAAACCCAAGAATTGCCGAGATCAGGACCGCAAGAATGAGCAGCCAAAGGAGAACCACATTCGCAGGGAAATACATTATTCCATTGCCGAGGCGTAATTGTCCGGCATAGAGAATCATCCAGCCGATGAGCGTAACAGAGCAGAGTAGGAAGCAAACGTTCCAGTACCGTACGATTCGCCTAGTGACAAGCGAAATTATCGAAAGTGATGCAAAAACAAGAAGCCCGAGAAAACTTAAGATCACAAGGACGAGAAATAATGCTTCGGTGGCCTTATTACCAAAGGTGATACGGTTGAAGTACATGCCCTCAACGAACATACTGGAGCCTCTGGAACCGCAGGCTACACCCTAGCAGGCTGCTGAAAAACTCGGAAATTTGGCAACGAAGCGGCGGTTGATGCGTCCAATGCCACATGCGAGGAACCGATCAGCAGCAGAATCACGTGTTCAGCTACATTTCTCCGGAGCAGCGCG